>VOFH01003835.1_pt1 | contig 21070 bp, 17 predicted proteins | sample 5384091 | NCBI WGS metagenome assembly VOFH01 (sample SAMN12384727, study PRJNA508395) | human gut metagenome | isolation source: healthy gut G | host: Homo sapiens
GATTTACCCTTTCGCTGTCGCCCAGCGTGGGACTGCTGTACCTGGAACAGGTTGCCGGTGGCTTCCGTGCCTTCGCCGTACAGGCCGCGCACGGTGATGTTGAGCTGCACGGCCGCCTGGACGACCTGCTGCATCTGTTCGGAAATGACCAGGCCGGGCAGGTGCATCATCACGGAGGCCCTCATGCCCGTGCCCAGGTTGGTGGGGCAGGCGGTGAGGTAGCCCAGGCGCGTGTTGTATGCGTACGGGAGCTTGGCTTCCAGCCCGGAGTCTATCTTGGACACGGCGTTCCATGCCTTCTTGAGCTGGATGCCGGGGAGGATGTACTGCAGGCGCAGGTGGTCCTCCTCATTGAACAGGATGCTGGCATTCTGGTTGCGGGAAATGAGCACGGCGCAGCCTTCCGAACGTGCGGCCAGCTCCCGCGAGATGAGGTGGCGCTCCACCAGCAGCTGCTTCTGCTGCTGGTTCAGTTCGGAAAGTTCCGCGTAATAGCCGCCCTTCATGGCGGGGAGTTGGCGCGCCTCCGCGGAGGTAAGGGCCAGGGTGTCCGCGCGCTGCTGGCGCGTGGCCCAGCCGGGGAAGGGGGTAGCCGTCAAATTCCGGGCCAGGCGGATGCGGGAGGTGAGCACGATGTCGTGCTCGTCTTTGGATTCCACCATCCACTTGGCGGGATTGTTGAGTAAATCGTCAAAGAGCATGAATGTTAATTGGTCGGCGTACGCAGTTGTTTGATTTGATCGCGCAGCTTGGCCGCCCGTTCATAATCTTCCCTTGCTACTGCCAGAGAGAGTTGTTGTTCCAGGTCGCTGATGGTTTGGGTTTCCGTTTCACGTTTTTCCGCTCTTGCGGGCGTTTTGCCGTGGTGGTGGGAGTCCGGCTGTATCTGGGCCAGGAGGGGCAGGATTTCTTCTTCAAAGACGTTGTAGCACTCGCTGCATCCCAGGCGGCCCACGTTCTTGTAGTCCTGAAGAGTAAAGGAGCAGATCGGGCAGTTGGTCAGGGGAAGGGACTGAAGCGCCGGAATGGGCGCGGGAGAGTCCTCCCCTCCCTTTGTGCCGAATTGCCCCTGAAGGTTCGGAAACAGTTTTTCCGCCAGATCAAAGGCGTCCGGGTCCAGCAGGCCCCGCTCCTGGGCGCATTTGGCGCAGAGGCAGAATTTGGTGGACTTGCCGTTGATGATCTGTGTCAGGAACACCGTTGCCGGTGCAGAGCATATCTCACATTTTTTCACAACCCGCATTATAAGCCCGCACCCTGTTTTGGACTAGAAGACTGCGTGTCATGGATTGTCATGAAAAAGGGCCTTCTTATTGTAATGGGGATGATTTCTTTCCGCGCTGCTTGAGCAAACCGCATCTGGAAGAATACAAATACGCTATGCAGAAGATCACGCCCAGCACCAGAATGATGGTTGCCCCCAGGTGCCAGCCCAGCGGGAAAGAGAGGTAAAAGGCGAGTACGGAGCCGAGCGCCCCGATCAGTCCGCCGCCCCAGAAAAGGTGGGAAGGCTTGTTGGTGAGCATGTACACCGTGGCGGCGGGCCCCACGAGCAGCCCCAGCGTCAGAAAGGCCCCCACAGCCTGGAGGGAGGAGACCAGCACCAGGATGATGAGGGTGAAGATGCCATAGCTGATCAGCCGGGAGGGAATGCCCAGGGTGGTGGCGATGTCCGGGTCGAACAGGTAAATCAGGATGGGGCGCCGGAAAAGCAGCAGCGTCAGCACGCTGGCGGCGCTGATGGCGAAGGCGATCCACAGGTCGGAGTCCGACAGGCTCATGATGGAGCCGAACAGCCAGTCGTCTATCTTCTGCTGGAGGCCCAGCCGGACCAGGACGATGAAGCCGGCGGCAAACGCCGTGGTATGCAGGATGGACAGGGCGGTATCCTGGTTCAGCCTGGACGTGCGGGACACGAACAGTGAGCCCAGCCCCACCAGCAGGGCGGCCACCACGGCCCCCAGCAGCAGGCTCCAGCGCGTCAGGCCGAACATCAGCACGGCCACCGCGATTCCCGGCAGCAGCGCGCAGGAGAGCGTGCCGATCTGCAGCGCGGATTTTTTCAGGATCACCAGCCCGCTGACGAAGCCGTTGGCAAAGCCGATCATGAGACACGCCAGCAGGGAGCGCTGGGCGATGGGTTCCCGGAGAAATTGAAGAAAGTCATCCATAACGTGAAAAATTGTCCAGTCAGGCGTTCATTCCGTATGTTTCCCGTATCCGTTCCGGGGAAAGCACCTCCTGCGCCGGACCGAAAGCGACCAGGTCGCGGTTCATCAGCAGAACCGTATCGAAGATTTCCGCCGCCGTGTTCAAATCGTGGTGGGAGGCGATGACTAGGCGGCCCTCCCCGGCCAGGGAATCCAGCAGGCGTCCCAGGGACTGGCAAGCGGGGGCGTCCAGGCCCGTGAACGGTTCGTCCAGCAGGAGGACGTGCGCTTCCTGCGCCAGGGCGCGCGCCAGGAAGGCCCGCTGCTGCTGGCCGCCGGAAAGCTCGGAAATCTGGCGTTCCGCCAGGTGCTCCAGACCGAGCACGTGCAGGGACTTTTCCACAATCTCCCGGTCGTGCCCGGAGAATTTTTTCCACAGGCCCAGGGCCGGGTAGCGGCCCATTTCCACGAGGGCGCGCACGGTGATGGGGAAGGACCAGTCCACGTCGGAGCGCTGGGGCAGGTAGGCGATTTCCCTCGGCATGTCATGAAGGGGGTTCCCGTTCCACAGAATGTTGCCGGCATCCGGATGAATCAGCCCCGCCAGCGCCTTGATCAGGGTGGATTTTCCCGCGCCGTTGGGGCCCATCAGGGCCAGCGTGTGCCCGCAGGTTATGGAAAAGCCGATGTCGTGGAGGGCGAGCAGCCTGCCGTAATACACGGTGACGTTCTCCACATCCAGGCGGTGGCGCTCCGGATGGCTGGCATGGGCGCCCCAGCAGATGTGGTCCTGGGCGCAGTGAGGGGAGGGGGCGCTTATTTCCATGAGAAGGAGTACGTATCGTTCAATGAAGGGCCGAAAGACCACCGGGTGACGGAAGCGGCCTGCCTGCCTTCTGGTTCCAGTTCCAGCGTCACGGGAGTGTCCGGCGTGCCTTCCGGCCATTGGGCGGAAACGGTGAGCGTGGCGGAACTTCCCTTCAGGGGAAGGCGGCACTCCACTTCTTCATGCAGCCTCGGATTCTCCGCCTTCCAGAGAACGGCGTCCCCGGAGGCTATGGAAATGTTCCTGGGCCGGTGGGCGCATTTGACCGTAATGACGGTGGGAACGCCCTGTGCGGCAGTCTCCTGGGCGGGATGCGGGACGGCCTGTTCCGCCGGAGTGCCGGAAGTCATCTTGTAAAGCGCCAATCCCAGCAGGACGGCCCCCGCCAGGGCGGGAAAAAATTGTCTCAAGGGGGAACTGGTCATGGTTTCCGGGCCGGGGAAAGGGCTTCCTTGATAATCTGGACGTTCTGTTTGAACATGCTTTCAAAGTCGTGCCCGTCCGGGGACAGGCCGTCCGTATTGACGGGCTTGGCGACGGAAATGTTCAAGGACTTGGCTATTTCATTCAGGCTCTTGGGATTGGAGGAGTATTCCGGAAAAACGGCCTTCACCTTCGCTTCCCGGAGTTTTTTCAGCGTGGCCGCCAGTTGGGCGGAATTCCCCTCGTCTTCACGGCTCACCCCCTGCATGCTGATGCTGCGGAAGCCGAATTCCCGGCAGAAATGGTTCATGGCCGCATGGCCGGTCACCAGGATGCGGTCCGCTTCCGGGATGCCGGAAAGCTCCGTTCTGGCCCAGGCGGAAAGGCGGTCCATCTTCCGGTTCCATTGGGAGAGCCCGGCTGCGTAATCCTCCTTGTGGGCCGGGTCCATGTTGGCGAGCACGGCGGCCAGGGCGCGCGCGGCCCTCTTCATGTTGGCGGGGGTGTGCCACCAGTGGGGATCGTTGGGGCCGTGGGAGCAGGAGCCGTCTTCCGCGTGGTCGTGATGGTCGTGTTCCGCGGAATCGGCGGCTACGGGCACGTCCGGGATGGATGCCCCCAGGTCCACGATCTGCGCCCGGGAGCCCAGGGCGTCTTTCAGCCGTGGAAGGTACGGCTCCAGATTCTTGCCGGAGGCCAACACCAGCCGCGCCTGTCCCGCCGCGGCAATATCCTGCGGCGCGGGCTCGAAACTGTGCAGGTTGCCGTTGGGTTTCAGCAAATCCGTGACCTGGACGTGGCTGCCGCCCAGCGCGCGCGCCATGTCCCCCAGCACGGGGTGCAGGGCCGCGATCTTCAAGGCGGGGGCCTCCTGGGCGCCCAGAGTACAGAACAGGCCCAGAAGACACAGAAAAGGAATTAAAACGCGCCGGAGCATGCCTTCCATTATGGTGCGCCCGGCAGGGGATGCAATGGTCAAATTTGTCTTCCAAAGTGAGATGACGCTAACTTTGGCGCGCCTTTCCTGCGTTCTTTCTCTTGCCCCTCATTTTCAAATTGAACTTCTGGTACAGGAAGGAGGAAACGAGCACGATGAAGGCCAGGCCCACGAGCGCGCCCACCCGGTAAAGCTGGCTGAGGCTGGAAATGTCGTAGCACACGGCCTTGAGCAGCGTGATGCCCAGCAGGGCGAGCCCCGCCATGCGCACCCTGGCGGACCTGATGTCGAACCCCGCGGCGATCAGGCACAGGGCGAACAGGCTCCAGGCCAGGGAGATGGTCAGGTCCTGCGCCAGGCTGCGGCCGAACTGGATCAGCAGCGGATGGTCCCCCGGCGCGGCAAACCCGCAGGAAATCTCCATGTTCATCCAGATGAAAAGCAGGATGGCTCCGAAGATGTTCAGGGAAGGGATGAGGAAGCGGAGTCCGGAACGGTCGCCGGTGAAGCGGGGCATTACCTTTTTCTGCATCCACCACGCGCCGGCCATGCAGCAGAAAACCAGCGTGGCGTATGTCAGGCGCAGTTCCGGCATTTGGCCCGGATCAAGCTGGGAAACCGTCTTGAACAGGCCGCTGTGGATGAACATGGCCGCCAGCAGGAAAAAGCCTGTCCAGGCCAGCTTGGCCTGGGGAAACTTTCCGCACAGCAGCAGGAGCGCGAAGCCTTCCAGGGACCAGGCCAGGGTCAGCGGCGTCCCGCTCCACTGGAAGCCGATGGCCAGGGTCAGCATGCCGATGGCCGTGCCGTAGTAAAAGGTGAGGACGGCGGACCGTTTCAGCAGTGTTTCGAAAGGAAGCCTTTGCAGGTACAGAGCCGTCAGGAAGGGGGAGACGGCGCAGAGAAGAGCGGCGGTGGAAGCCCAGAACCGGGTGGAGACGGGATGGTGGGACATTCCGTACTGAAACCAGACAAAATAGAAAAGAGGGACGCACAGGGCGGAGGCGCTCCAGGCCAGCAGTCCGTCGCGGAAGCGCCGGATCACGAACGAAGGAAGCAGGAACAGGAACGCGAAGACGAAAAACGGCACCCAGGGATGGAATTCCTGATGCCATGCCGACAGAGCAAAACCGCCTACGGCCACCATCAGGGCCTGTCCCCGGCTGTGCCGGACGGCCATCCAGCAGAAGACACCCGCGATCAGTATGGCGTAAAAGGGAAGCGGGGAATTCGGCCAGATGATCGGAAGCCACGCCAGGGCCGCCGCCGTGAAACAGGAGATTCTGATACCCGGATGCAGGTCGGCCAGGCAGGCCCCTCCGGACAGGGTGCGGGCGGACAGCACCTTGTAGGAAGCTGCGATCATGAATATGCTGAATATTCTGCGGAGAAGCTCGGAAAACCAGGGGAAATTTTCCGGTTTGGGATGTTCCGTAAAGGAGGCGCACAAGTAGCAAACGGTGAAGATGGCCACCGGCAGGAACCAAGACCAGTAGGTGCTCCTTGCCCTGGCCAGCGGAAAAAGGGCGGTCATCGGGAACATCCCGGCCAGGAGCAGAAGCGCCCGGGAGGAAGAGGAAAGGGCCAGGGGATTGCCTTCCGCCTGCATCCGGAAAGCCGTCAGGCACGCCACGGCAATCGCCCCGAAAGCCAGCAGGAATGAAGAGCTTCCCGTGCCAGGGGCCTTCTTCTCCTGCCGGATGCCGGAGTACAGGCCGCAGCCGCAGTAGAGGAACAGCGTGCAGAGGGAAAGCAGGGTGACGGCCGGAACGTGTCCGTTCGCGTTGTATTCGTCAAACCAGCCCATCAGCAGCAGCGTATAGGACGCGAGGCCGATGGCCCCCACTTTCGTCCAGCGCGTGAAGGCCAGCACGGAAACCAGTCCCGCGTTCAGAAGGGTCATGTACAGGAACAGGGAAACCGTGTGGTCCTGCCCGGTGGACAGGATGACCGGCGTAAGGAAACCGCCGATGATGCCCAGAACGGCAATGACCTGGAAGCGGAGCCGCACGGCCAGGACGAACGCAGCGGCCGTGGTGGCGGCCAGCAAAAGGGCGGAAACTGCCGTATTGAAAAAGGGCAGCGCATAAAACATGCGGCCCGCGCAGGTGGCCAGGTACAGTACCAGAATGCCGGTGGCGGTCAGGGTGCCGGAAAGGGTGGGATACCTTTTCTTCAGGCGCGAGAGGCCCGTTCCCAGCAGGGCAAAGGCCGTCAGGTAGGTGAGGATGATTCTCCATTCCGGAGAAATCAATTCATTGTCAATGCTGTATTTGACAAAGAAACCCGTTCCCAGAAACAGGATGAATCCGCCGATCCAGGAAAGCAGCTTGGCTCCTATGAAATATTCCCAGGAAAAGGCGGGGGAAACGGCTGCCGGCTGTCTGGCCTTCCGGGCTGCGGGAACGGGGGGCTCATAGGGGATGATGGCCGTGGCGGCCCGTGGCGGGGATGACACGGGGCGCGGTGTGGAGGCTCCCGGTCTTGCAGCGTTCTGGGGTGTGCTGCTCGTAACTGATTTGCCATAGCGCATATGCATGTCCATATGCGCCTTGATTTCGGCAAGTTTGTTTTCCAGCTTGCGTACCTTGTGTTCCAGGGAAACGACCTGGCAGGCCTTCACAAACGTGAAAACCATGCCGGAAAGAAGGACCAGCACAAGCAGTAAAATGAAAATTTCCATGGGGAAGGGGGTTAGGGGAATGTATTCTACATGGGAAAAACGGGACTGCAAGACGCAAAAGGGGACATGTCCGGCTCCCGTGAAGATGCGGAATGATGCCGGCCGGGGCACGGTCTGCGGATGTCTTCTGTTCCCGATGACAGGATTGATTTTTCACAATCATTTAAAAACAAAGAGCGGAGGGTTTTGTCCCCGGGAAGGATGACTCAATGCAGTTTTTTTGCTGTTGTGGGCGGATAACGGATTTGCGTACCCTGCCGTATGCATTCACGTGCAAAAAATTATGAAAATTACGATTCCTTTTTTATTGCGCCGCGGCTTGCTTGCGGGCTTCTTCCTGTCCCTCTCCGCCTCCGCGGCGGACTATACCGTGGACGCTTCCCAAACCTCCGACCCTGGCCGGAAAGTATACCAGACGTTGGCGGAGCTGGCTTCAGCCGGAGTCCTGGCAGCGGGAGACACCGTCATTCTGAATAACGATGACTCCAGCCTCACTTCCAAGTTGCCCGTTCTCGTCAATTTCCGCTCCAATGATCCGGAAACGCCGCGTACGGTGGATCTGTCTGGATTGGGAAATACGCCTTTGTTTAGTCCGGCCACAGGCAATTACACGCTAAATATGGAATCGGTCGTTTTTTCCAATGCTCCAGCCAGAGTATTTTTCTACACCAACAGCTCCAGCTCTGCTCCCATCTCCTTAAAATTTCCGATAACGCCTCGTTTACGGGAAATTATTGCTCTGACAGAAATTCTTTCACCGGCTACGGGTACGGAGGGGTGGTTTGCCTGCACTCATACGCGGCTACAGCCTTGACGGTGGGAAACAACGCCGTGTTCACCGACAACCATGCTATCGGCAGCGGCGGCGCGATTTGCGTACACTCATACGGCAGAGCCGCTGCGCTGACAATGGGAAACAACGCCGCATTCACCGGAAACTACGCTTCCGGCAATGACAGGGGGGAGCATCATGTGTACGGAACAGACGGTTCAACCGTCCTCATAGGAGATAACGCCATATTCACCGGCAATTATGTTTCATCAGGCTATAGCGGCTCTGGGGAGCTATTTACGTCGTCATGCCGGACAGCACCAGATATGGAGGAAACAGTCTTGTCATGGGCTCCAATGCTGTGTTTTCCGGGAATTATGTTTCTGGCCGTTACGGCAACGGCGGAGCGATTGCGCTTTCATCAGCCTCCCGTTCGGAGACTTCCTCGCTCGTTCTTGGCCCCGACGCTGTATTCACCGGGAATTACGTTTTTCTTCCGCCGGTCCATCCTACGAAAGCATAGGCTCCGGCGGAGCGATATACATAGCTTCATCAAGATATTCGAACATTACGGTGCAGGACGGAGCGACCTTCACCGGCAATTACGCGTGGACCAAAGGCGGGGCCATTCTTATGCAAGGCAGCTACGCAGGCAGTTCCAGCCAGTTCCTGGCTCTGACCCGTGACGTTCTTTTCAGTGGCAACATGACCGGCGGCACGTTTACCCGGCACTCTGACGGTTCCTTCTCCGTGGAAAACGGAATCGCCAACGCGATCCATATGGGAGGCGATCAGAACGTTCAGCTGGCTGCTTCCGAAGGCAGGCAGATCCGTTTCAACGACCCCGTCACCAGTTCGGCTCTGAGTTCCAGCCGGGAAAACATCGCCTTTTCCATCAACCAGTATATGGATGGCGACAATCCCCGCACCACAGGCGGCACGGTCATCTTCAGCGGGGAGCTCTACCAGGGGGAAGATTCCCATCTGGTTGCCAGCCGTTATAATGACTTCAAGGGACAAACCACTCTCTACGGGGGTACCCTTGTTTTGGAACATAACGTAGTCTTCGGTAATTCCGACCTGAGGGAGGACACTTCCATGACCCTGGAGAACGGGACCCTGGAAATCACCGGCGGCAGCACGGTCAACGCCGCCTCCTTCACCGTCTCTCATGCGGATATTGTCCTGCGTCCGGGAAGCAGCGCCTTCATCAATGCCAGGGACGTGGATATTTCCCACGGTTTCATTTTCGACATGCAGAAACAGCTTCCGTGGGCGTCTTCCCCGCAGTCCTCCCGCGGGATTTCCATCTCGGCTGCGGATTCCTTCACGCTGGGCGGTTCCGTGGGCATTCTGGACAACGGCGTATCCGCCGACTACTTTTATGCGGACAACTCCTGGGCACAGAAGCGTGTCTTCATTGTGCTTACGGACTCGGACAAGACGCATGAGGGCGACTTCTCCGGACCTTATTCTCTAGCTACTGGATCCGAAGATGTGGATAGCCCCTATGCCTACACGGGCACCTGGAGCCACCAATGGCTGGACGCGGACGGCGACGGCTTTTCCGAACAGCTCCAGCTTGTCTGGACGCCCACGCCCGGGAAAGAGGACATTCAGGAAATTCTGCCCGAGCTGGCCGGCGACATGACCTTGAACTCCATGTGGTCCTCCGCCTCCAACGCCCTCGGCATGTCGGGCGCCGCTCTCGGCAGCCTGGACGCCCTGCGCTTCCTGGCGGGGCCGGAAAACAACTACTGGGTCAAGGGCCTGGGAGATTTCCTCTTCCATGCCACCGAAGGCGGCCGGGACGGCTTCGACTACAACGGCGGCGGCTATGCCGTGGGAGCGGACCGCAGGGTGGCGAAGAATACCATCCTGGGCCTGGGATTCGGCGACCTGTACGGCAGGTTGTACAGCCGCAGCTTTGTGGGGGACATCGGCCAGCAGACCCGCATCGCCATGCTCTATGGAGGATGGTACAAGGACCTCGGCAGGAAGGACGCTCTCATGGTGACGGCCTCCGCTGGCTATGGTTGGACAGCCAACAGAATGAATTCCTTCCACACCGGCGGATGGTCTCGCGGAAAATGGACCAACCGCACCCTGGCCGCCACCCTCAACGGGAAGTGGAGCCGCCGGTTGAGCGATGTTCTGGAGGTGGATTTCAACCTCGGGCTGGAATACACGGACGTGACCCAGGGTTCGTTCACGGAAACGGGGTGGGACGCGCGCCGTTTTGAAAAAGGGCACTTGAAAAACCTGTCCCTGCCTGTGGGCGTGGGGCTGACCTGCCGCAGCGAACTGAAGGGAAGGGAATGGATCAACAGCGTGGCGGTAAGCTACCTGCCCGATGTGTACCGTGAAAACCCGAGCGCGCCTGCCCAGCGCCTGCTCAACGGTTACCGCTGGGAAGCCAGGGGAACGGCGCCCGACCGGAACGCGGTGAGGGTGAACGTGAACAGTGCGCTGCAATTGAATGCGCGCTGGAGGGCGTACGCGGGATACGAATTTGAGGGAAGAAACAAGGCTGTGGCGCACCGGTTTAACGCGGGAGTAAGTTTCGCCTATTGACGGCAGCCTGAAATGCTCTCCGGTTCCTTTTTTTCAGGGAAAAGGGCCGGATGGGGCACCCGTGATCCTGATGTTCCGGGAAGGATTCCGGAGGCATGGACGGCGTGTTCGTTCATGCCTCCGTCTTTCTTTTCGGTGACATGCCGCAGGCGGATACGGACGGTTTTTTCTTGAGATGGGCACTCTTTTCTGATTCCATTACCGAGCATTATCATGAATGGCTTTCAACTTCTTCAATGTGGCTTTGGCGTGGCGGTCCTGCTGGCGGCCCCCGTCATGGGCGCGCCCGCCGTTTATCCCGTTCCCCAGCAATCCAAACTGTCTTCCCAGACGGCGGCTTTTTCCGGGAAACCGTCCGTCGTGGTCCGTTCCGCCAGGACGCAGGGAGACAAACTGCTGGCCGGCGTGCCGGAAAAATCCGGCGCGTACAAGCTGGTGGTCTCCTCGCAGGGGAAGGTGGGCATCGGCGCCCATGACGAGCGCGGGGCGTTTTACGCCATGCAGACATTGCGCCAGCTGGGCAAAAAGACCGGCAACGGCGACGCCGTGATGCTGCCCGTGGGGGAAATCACGGACTGGCCGGACATTGAGTTCCGCGGCACGGTGGAAGGCTTCTACGGCACCCCCTGGAGCCATGAAGCCCGCCTGAGCCAGCTGCGCTTCTACGGGCAGAACAAAATGAACACCTACATTTACGGCCCCAAGGACGATCCCTACCATTCCTCCCCGCACTGGCGGGATCCCTATCCCGCGGACCAGGCCGCCCAAATCAAAGAGCTGGTGAAAGTGGCCCGGGAAAACCATGTGGACTTCGTCTGGGCCATTCACCCCGGCAAGGACATCAAGTGGACGGAGGAGGACATGAATAATGTCATCAAAAAATTTGAGATGATGTACAAGCTGGGCGTGCGCTCCTTCGCCTTATTCTTTGACGACATCTTTGGGGAAGGCACCAAGGCGGACAAGCAGGCCCTGCTACTGAACAAGATCAACAACGAATTCGTCAAGGTCAAGAAGGACGTCACTCCCCTGGTCATGTGCCCCACCCAGTACAACCGCGGCTGGGCGGACGACAAGCCGGGCACCTACCTGGACATTCTGGGCGAACAGCTTGATCCTTCCGTTCACATCATGTGGACGGGCGACTCCGTGTGCCATGACATCACGCTGGAGGGCCAGGAATGGGTGAACAAGAGAATCAAGAGGCCGTCCTACGTCTGGTGGAACTTTCCCGTTACGGACTACTGCCGCTCCAACCTGTGCATGGGCCGCGTTTACGGACTGCCTCAGGAATCCGGATCACGGGAATCCATGAGCGGGCTGGTCTCCAACCCCATGGACAAGCCGGAAGCCTCCAAGGTAACGCTCTTCGGCATTGCCGACTACGCCTGGAACATCAACGGCTTCAAGTCGGACGAAGCCTGGAAGGAGGGCATTGTGCGCCTCTATCCGCAGGCTGCGGAGGCCATGCAGGCATTTGTGGACCACAACTCCGACCAGGGCCCCAACGGGCACGGCTACCGGCGCGAGGAATCCGTGAACATAGCCCCCGTGGTCACCCGCGTGCTGGAAGCCGCCCGGGAGGGCAGGGTGGTGAAATCGGACACAGCCCTGCTCAAAAAGGAATTCTCCCGCATGGCCGCCGCCGCTCCCGTCATACGGGAAAAGGTGGACAACCCGCGCCTCATGAAGGAAATTGGCGCCTGGGTGGACGCCTTTGAACAACTGGGCATGGCCGGGCAGCACGCCGTGGCCGCCCTGGAAAACAGCAGCCCCAAGGCGGCCGTGACGGCCCTGGTGAAAGCCACGCAGGCGCTTGCGGCCATGGACCGCATCTCCCGGGAGCACAACCAGCAGGGGCAATTGTACCGTTCCGCAGTGAAAACCGGTTCCCGAGTGATGACGCCCGCCGTCAATGAACTGGCGGACATCGTTTCCAGGAAAACCTTCCCGTCTCTTTCCGGAACGCCCGCCCTCTCCCCCAGGCCTCTGGTGAAAGGCGGCAGCATGGACAAGGCGGAACTCTTCTGTGACGGGGACCGCGGCACCTTCTGGCATTCTGGAGCCTATGGACAGCCGGGGGACTGGTACGGCGTGGACTACGGCATGGCTATCCCCGTCAGGAGCGTGGAAGTGCTGATGGGCCGCAATGACAAGGACGGCGACTACGTGGCCAAAGGGCAGCTGGAAGCTACCCAGGACATGAAAACCTGGAAGCCCCTGGGACCGGAAACCTCCGGCATGCAGGTGGCGTGGCAGGCGTCCAAGCCCGTTTCCGTCCGCGCCGTGCGCTACCGCGTCATTGAACCTAAAAAGACGGACAACGGCCGTAGCGTATGGACGGCCATTCGTGAAATCTCCGTGAATGCGCCGGCCGCCGCCCGCGCTTCCTCCAATGTGGCGGGGCTGGAAGGCGTTTCCGTGCAGAAATCGGACAAAATCGTGCGGATCAACCGCGTGATGGAAACCCATAAGATGAAGCCCGGAGAATTCATCGCCCTGGACCTGGAAGGGCCCACGGACGCCACCTGGCTGGAAATCAACCTGGAACGGGATGACGTGAACTCCTGGGCGGAAGTGGTGCTGGATGTGGAAGGGGCCGCCAAGCCCGTGGTGCAGAAGCTGGACAGGCAGGGCCAAAACTTCATTGCCAAGGCCAACCAGCTTCCCAAGGGCATCAAGGGCATGAAACTGGTCAACAAGAGCGGCAAGGAACAGGACGTGGTGCTGAACATGTTCAAATTCGACGTCCCCCCCGCCGATCCCGGAGCGAATCTTGCCGCCCTGAGCGACAGGAACCTGAAAACGGTGTACCGTGCGGACAAGCCTCTGGACGTGGTGATTCCCAATCTGGACAACCCCAAGGCGACCAAACTCGTTGTGGTAGGGTCCGCGGCATACGCGGTACAGGCCCGCAGGGGTGAAGGCGCGTGGACGTCCGTAGGCAAGAAGGCCGCGGGAGCCGGAGCGGCGGAATTCGCCATTCCCGCCGGGACTACCGCCGTGCGCCTGTTTTACAACGCTCCCCAGAAGGATGCCGTGATCAATGAAGTGATTTTCTCTTCTAAAAAATAGGCGGTTTTATCCGTCTTCCGCAGGGCCGCCCGGATATTCCGGCGGCCCTGCTGCGTACTGGCATGACGGCTCCGGCAGGCGGCCGGACCGGAATGGTGAGAAAAAGACCGGGCGTGGCCGGATGCCTTTTCCATGCCTCGTAAAAACGGCCCGGAACTCTTCCGCGGAAAGGGCGCGGGGAATGGAGAGCGCATTCAAACGGCCAGCCCTGCCGGGTACATTCGGCAGCCGTCCCGGCTGAAACATTCGGAAACAACCTTGACCCTGTTGGCCGGAGGGTTAAAATATTGACATGACACCCGGCTTTCATTGGACTCTGCGCCCCTCCGTGAAGGAGGACGATCCGGCCCTGAAAGCATTCCCCGCGGCACTTCCCCTGCTGGTCAAGCAGCTCCTGCTCCAGCGCGGATTCAAGGGAGGCGCGGAAACGGAACTGTTTCTGGAACCCAGGCTCTCCCACCTGAGCGATCCTTTCCTGATGGGGGAAATGGGCGCCGCCGTGGAACGCATCTTCCGGGCCGTGGACGCGGGGGAAACCGTGTGCATCTACGGGGACTACGATGTGGACGGCGTCACCTCCGTGGCTTTGCTCAGGGCCATTCTGATGGCCTATGACCTGGACCCCCAGTACTTCATTCCCGTCCGTTCCCGCGAAGGCTACGGCCTGAGCGAAGCGGGCATGGAACGCTGCCTGTGCGAATGCTCGGACAAGCCCAGCCTGCTCATTACGGTGGACTGCGGCACTTCCTCCGTCAGGGAGGTGGACATGCTCAACAAGCGGGGGATAGACGTCATCATTCTGGACCACCATGAGGCGGGGCCGCAGGGCAGGCCGGACGCCGTGGCGGTGGTCAATGCCAAAATAGAGGAAAACAGCCCGTACACCTACCTGTGCAGCGCGGGTGTGGTCTTCAAGTTGGCGCACGCCCTGCTCAAGGTGCGGAAATTGAAAACCTTTGACCTCAAGCTCTACCTGGACCTGGTCGCTGTGGCTACCGTGGCGGACATCGTCCCCCTGGTGGATGAAAACCGGATTCTGGTGCGCCACGGCCTGGGCAGGCTGGCCCACAGCCGCCATACGGGGCTGAAAACCCTGACGGAAATAGCGGGCATCCGCCCCTCGGACGCCGCCAGCCACGCCGGATTCCTGAACGCCGCGCATGTGGGCTTCCGGATCGGGCCGCGCATCAACGCCGCCGGGCGCATGGACTCCCCCATGGATGCCCTGGAATTGCTGCTGACCATGGACAACAGGCGCGCCGTCCAGCTCGCCCAGATGCTGGACTCGCACAACCGCAAGCGGCAGGAAGAGGAGGAAGCCATCAGGACGGACGCCGTCCAAATGCTCCACAACTCCTTTGACCCGGAGCGGGACAACGTCATTGTACTAGGCTCCCGCGCGTGGCATCCCGGCGTGGTGGGCATTGTGGCTTCCCAGCTCATGCGGCGGTACCACAAGCCGACCTTCGTCATCGCCTTTGATGAAAGCGGGGTGGGCAAGGGCTCCGGGCGTTCCATCCCCGGCGTCTCCCTCGTGCAGGCCATCCATCAGTGCGCGGACACTTTGGTTTCCGGCGGCGGCCATGACATGGCGGCGGGCCTGGTGATTGAGGAATCCCGCATGGACGACTTCCGGCGGGCCTTCAACCGCTATGTTTCGGAGACCACCACGGAGGAACAGCGCTGCCCGGTGCTGAACATAGACATGGAAGTCTCCTTCCAGGCCCTGACCCTGGATCTGCTGGACAGCTATGAAAAGCTGGAACCCTTCGGCAACTCCAACCCCCAGCCCCTCTTCATGAGCTCCGACGTCTTCCCCACGGAGCCGCCCAAGCGCGTGGGAACCAACCATCTGAAGCTCTTCATGCGCCAGGGCATGGTGGAGCGTGACGCCATCTTCTTCAACGGGGCGGAACGGGAACTCCCCAATCCCCCCTGGGACATTGCCTTCACCATTGACCGGAACGTGTACCGGGGCCGCGCCCCCCTGTCCATTTCCATTCAGGAAATACGCTCCCATCAGGAGATGTAAGGGGAACCGCGAAAGAGAAGAGTCTTTTAATTTAATAAAAACGGATTATTGATTGAATATTAATAATCTGCTGAATTAATGAATAATATAGAGTTAGATTTGAGGTAGCCTTAACAGGTTGTCCTGCACTGTATCATTAGGTTCCGAACGCACATATTTTTCTCCTTCTGAACTAATGGCAGCAATAAGTTTTGGATAATGGGGGCTTATGTTTACCTGTATAATATAGCCTTGTTTAACAAGATCATACACAACTTCCTTTGCATAAAATCTCTCATTTTGGACTCCAACAAGGTAGATTGTTGAGATTTCTAATGCGGAATGCGGATAAATGCGGCCTGGTTTCAATTTGATTTTTGTTGCATAAATCATGATGTTTATGATGGTGTACCTTGTTTCCCGGATTGACATCATCACCATGAACCTTTATAAGGTGCTTGCTACAAAGCTGAACTGATATCAATCTCTCCACGAGGTTGTGTTCAACAATAGAGAGAGGAGTATTGACGTACTTCTCTCTCTTTGTTTAGAACAAGAGATATCATATCTTTGGTAGATGGGCATTACAAGAGAAAATATACCTATAAATCCAAATAAAAAATATTTTCCTGAGAGCTCCTGAGAGATTTGACAATTTTCAATTTCTTATAGATAATTCTAGCCATAGGAGCTACCTTCTCCTTATTACTCAAGAATTATTGGAACTATAATTCTTCTTGAGGGTAGTTGCATCCTGTTTGGATGCATGGATTAAACTAGGGAGTAGTATCCTGGAATAATCATGACCGATGTCGCATCCTTAATGGGTGCGTGGATTGAAACTTATTGGGATTCATAGGTAAACGGAATTAATCAGCTACTCAGTTAGGATGTTCTAACTGAGTAGCTTTTCACTTATTCATAGGTAACGAATCAATAAAGTATTTGTTATAAATTGAATAAAGTAATATTAGTGGTATGGCCTTGACAGATTTGGGGGGAAGGTGCAACATCACTCCTGTCTCCTCTCTGTTTCAATGTGGGAGAATTAATAGTAAAAATAGGCAAGATGAACACCCTGTTCCTTCAAGGTCGTCTATTGCTGCTTCTCGGACGGTAGTCCGTGAAGATATCTTGATATGCGCCGGTGAGCCGTTCCGGCGCGAGGGAAGTAAACGGCTGGTCTTGATTGGCGCTGCCTGGCGAACCCCGGAAAACGGGAACCGGCGCGCGCTGTTTGGAAGGAATGAACTCTTACCACTTTTTTTACTGTAATGAAAAAACACATACATATTTTTGATACGACGCTGAGGGACGGGGAACAGTGCCCCGGAGCCGCCATGACCGTGGAACAGAAGGTGCGGATAGCCATGCAGCTTGAAGCCTTGGGCGTGGACGTCATTGAAGCCGGGTTTCCCGTCATTTCCGACGGCGACTTCCAGGCCGTCCGCACCGTGGCGGAGCGCACGGAGTCAAGCCGCGTCTGCGGTCTGGCCCGCTGCGTGGAAAAAGACATTCTGGCCGTTCATGAGGCCGTGTCTCCGGCCGGGGACCGGGGGCGCATCCACCTCGTTCTGGCGACTTCCCCCATTCACCGCCAGTACAAGATGAACAAGAGCCGCGCGGAAATTCTGGCGATGGCCGTCAAGGGCGTCTCCCTGGCCGCGGGGCTGTGCCGGGAAGTGCAGTTTTCCGCGGAGGACGCCTCCCGCACGGAACCCGATTTTCTGGCGGAGGTGGTGGAAGCCGTCATTGACGCGGGAACCTCCATCGTCAACATCCCGGATACGGTGGGGTACACGATGCCGGATGAATTCCACCGCCTGATCTCCTACTTGAAGTCCAACGTCCCCAACGTGGACCGCGCCGTCATTTCCGTCCACTGCCATGACGACATGGGGATGGCCGTGGCCAATTCCTGGCGGCCATCCGGGCCGGAGCCCGGCAGGTGGAGGGGACGATCAACGGCATCGGGGAACGGGCCGGAAACACCGCGCTGGAGGAGGTCGTCATGGCGGTCCATTCCCGCCCGGACTTCTTCTCCGGCCTGGAAACCGGCATCCGGACGCGGGAGCTGGTGAAAACCAGCCGCATCGTGGCGGAGATGAGCGGCATGGCCGTTCCCCGTTCCAAGGCCGTGGTGGGGGCGAACGCCTTTTCCCACGGTTCCGGCATTCATCAGGACGGCATCCTGAAAAACCGCAGTACCTATGAAATCATGGACCCGGAGGAAATAGGCTGGGGCCCTACGGAACTGCCCCTGACCAAGCATTCCGGCAGGCACGCCGTGAAAATGCGGCTGGATGCGCTGGGCTTTTCCATTCCAGAAGAAGACATGCCGCGTTTCTTTCGAACTGTTCAAGCAGCGCGGAGACCGCTGCAAATTCGTGTATGACGACGATCTGTCAGACATGGCCAGGTCCATGCTGGCCTGAATTCACGCCGTCCGGGAACCTGCCGCAAGGTTCCCGGACGGCTGTTCCGTAACCGGGGACGGCTCTGCGGCGGCGGGAGAGCAAGGTTGATGAAAAACCCCATGAATTTGCTCCGTATAGATTCCATATATGTGGCTCCCCAAACTAATCCGTCCCTGTTCCTCTGCCTGTCCGGTCTTTTCGCGCAGTCCGCGGAGAATGTCCGCGTTCACGGCATTGCCGACCTGTCCCATGAATTCTCCTTCTATGCGGACGGCAGATTCCGCAGCCAGTATCTTCCCGACCAGGTTGTCCTGAGCAACTGGGGCAACCTCTATGATCTGGATACGGAGAATATCAACCTGATCGCCCTGCTGGGCTGTGACGGCAACGTGCGCTATAATGCCCGCGACGTCGCCTTTCTGAAGAAATTCCTGCGGCAGGGCGGCTGCGTGCTGATTGCCGGGAATGCGGGAACAAAAGGCCAGAACCTGCTGCTCTCCAATTCGGCGCCCGGTTTGAAGGAAAAGCCGTGCCCCCCTTTTTCCTGACTTCCGCTGTGGGCGGTTCTTCCGCCGTTGCCGGAAACAACGTGAGCGTGCTGGTGCTGAAACCGGGAGGAAAGTGGGAGACCCTCGTGCAGGATTCCGCGCAGGCCACCGTGATGGCCCGCAGGAAGGAAGGAAAGGGAACATTGATTGCCGTTGCCCGCAATTTGCTGGGCAACAACCCTGACGGCAAGGATGCCCTGAACAGGGAATGGGTGACGCCCGTGCTGAAAGAGGCCGCTTCCGGCAAGGAAGTGAGCGGAGAAAAGCCGCTGCCCGCGGTAGGTTCCACCCGGATGGGAAATTCGAAAGTAGTGGATGGCGTGACGTTCCATTATTCCGATTATCTGGCGCCCTACTTCCAGGACATGATCAAGATTGAGGCCCAATGCCGCCCCGCCATGGAAAAACGCCTCGGCGTGCCTCTTTCCCAGGGAATGGGAAACCAGGTGGGGCTGTTGGCGACCGGAGGCGGGGGTTTTCCGCCGGAGGCTATGTGGGCCTGGCCGTCTTCTGGGAGAATTTTCCAGAAGGAAAAGAAGGGCATGATCGAATTCCTGTGCCATGAATTCACCCACTCCTGGGTGCTTCCCCATCCCGGGTATGGAACGAGCCCATCGCCACCTACGTGGGGGACGTGGTCATGGGCGACCTGGGCTATCCGGAGGAAGGCAAACGCCGCATTGAAAACACGATCCGCCGCGCCAGCACCCTGGACCCGGACATGACCGTGTACGACATCTACGGCAACACGGAACGCCCCGGAGCCGTCCGGCTGGACGGAGGCAGAAAAAACGAAATACACTGGGGCAAGTCGTTCTGGGTCTTTGAACAGCTCCGCGGCATGGACCCGGAGTTCCTCTCAAATACTTCCGGGCCAAGCGGAAATATGTTCCCGCCAGAATGGACCACCGCTATAACATGGATGACACCGTAGCCGTCATCAGCATTGCGCTGGGGAAGGACATGTTCCCGTGGTTCAATGAACACGGCATGCCCGTGGACCGGAAAAGACCCCGTTCAGCAGGCATATCCCTTCCGGAAAATAAAGGGGAGCGCGCCGCCTTACCGGACCAGTTTCAGAATGATTCTGCGCAACCTGTAGGAGACTTTTTTTCAGGAAGGTGTTCCGGCTGAGTTCCTGGTATGCCGCGGCGTGGTCGTTCCGGCGCATGGCGGAAAAGAAACCGTCGTCAACTCCGGGATGTGCTTCCAGTGCCTGGCGCCAGATGGAACTTTCGTTCAGCTTTTGCAGGGCTTCCGGCATGCGGCGCGCCGTGAGCTGGCCTGAAACGGCTAGGGTTGCCAGAAAACTGCGGACGTTGTTCAGGAACGCCCTCAATTCGCTTTTTTTCCAGTCTTCCCGGTCCGTCATGCCCATTTTGCGGGAATGCAGGCGGATCATGTCGTCAAACAGGGACAGCGTGAGATTTCCCGTCACTCCGCCGAATTTGTACACGTACACATCCTTTGCCAGCAGGGCGACTCTTTCCGCCCGGGGGAAGACCTGGAGATTGAACAACTGGTCTTCCGCATACCTCAGTCCGCTGGGTGAGGGGCGGGCGGACAACAGGAATTCCCTCCTGTAAAGCTTGATGCACATTTTCCCGTAGGTGTAGAACAGGCCGTGCCTGTCCATGCCGAAGAAGCCGGAATAATAGGACGCCCGGAATTCCTCCCTCTCCACGGTCCGGCTGTGCGTGATGCAGCCGTCCTTTCTGCGGAAGATCCCGAAGCGGTCCAGGTAGCGGACATAGTCGCCGATGAGGCGACGTCCGCCCGTTCCCCGCGCGGCCATTTGAACCATGGCTTCCACACGCTGTCCGGGAACAGGCGTCGTCCCCGTCCACGAACATCCGTATTCACCCGCTGCCGCGTCCATGCCGGCGTAGCGCGCGGCGTCTACACCCGCATTGTCGGGTGATGACCGTGATGTTCCGGTGAAGCGCCGTACGCGTTCAGGACATGGGCCGTGCGGTCCGTGGAGCCGTCATTGACCAGGATGATCTCCAGCGGTGACCAGGTCTGGCGCAGCAGGCTGTCCAGGCAGGAGGAAACGCGCGTTTCCAGATTGTATACGGGAATGATGATGCTGACGAGGGGCGCGTCCGGTGTGGCTTGAACAGGATGGTGCATGAGACCGAGGGAGCAATGAAATCGCAAGGGCCCGCCGCCATGAACGGATGGCCTGCCTGCAGGTAGAACAGGGAACATGGCCCGGGGCGGGAAGAGGATAGGCCATCCGGGCGCGCCGCGCAATGCCGGAAAAGTGTTTTCTGCATTGTCATCTAGTTAGCATCATTTGCTATTTTCTTCATATTCAATATATAATGATGAATGAAAAGAAAAAACGCTTTTTGAGAGCGAAATATTAAACCGGATTACCAGTCCGCTGTCAAACGAAGATTCTGACAATATAAACTTTAAGAAGTTTCTGTGTGTTTTTATTCTAACAAAAAAGACAGTTTTTTCTGTTTGTGTAAGAAGCTGAATTTGCCAGCTTTGCTGTGCCTGTATTCACCCTGCGGACTGGTAATCCGCTAATGTCCGGCCGCGCCCGTTTTTGCCTTGGCATGTTTCGATTTTATTCCATTTCTCATACACTGCATTGTTTAACTGGACCATCTTTTTAATTCTTTGCGGTTTATCAGGCGGGA
>VOFH01002377.1_pt1 | contig 21042 bp, 23 predicted proteins | sample 5384091 | NCBI WGS metagenome assembly VOFH01 (sample SAMN12384727, study PRJNA508395) | human gut metagenome | isolation source: healthy gut G | host: Homo sapiens
TCCGCCACGGGAATTTTTTTAATCAGACAGAAAGTTCCTGTTCATCCGGTTATCACAAAAAGGAAAATTTCCCAGTACAGAACCGAAAAATCATCCTTCTTCAGCTTTTAGCGAGGAGACGGAACTCTGGAAAAACCGGTATCCCTCAGAGAGAGAATACCCCCACCATGATTGCCAAATATAAAATCATTGCACCATGCCGGCCTCATTTCGATCTTCTGCCTTACCCGCTTCACAAAAGACGAATCACAGTATATTCCCAAAATCACAGATTTTAGGAGACTCACATACGAGATAACCCCACTCTAACGCCGCAAGCAGGAACAGTGGTTCGCTGTTCAACTAAACTCTCACTGCGTTTCTCTTGCTTAAATTTCCTAAGCTGAGGACTACTATAACATATTCCTCCTGTCGCGTCGTGTTGGCGCCCATCAAGCGCAGATACAATAGAATGATTCTTTTTCCCGCGACGGTGCCGCAGTCGTCACCAGAGCCGTATAATATATAAGTCCGCGTCGGACTGCCAATCATCGGCATTTTGTGAAAATGTTTGCTTATCCATGTTTCTAAATTTTATTCTCATCCAGAGTCAGAAGGGATCTGCAGCTCGTGGAAAAGCATCATTAGGCAATGACGTTACAATATCAGCCAGATGCAGATCACCGCGATGCCGAGCTGTATCGCGTAATTCACCGCGAGACCGTACTTCAAATATTGCGAAATCGTCAGGGCGTTTTCCCCTCTCTCATTCTTAATTTTCGCGCCGTTACTTTATCGGGAGAGGAAAATCCGGCTGTAGCGGACCACATGAACAGAGAACTTCGCTGCAGATCCTCGCCGCCGCGTAAGCCACGGCGATCAGTCACTATGACTTGCCGGCAGCCCGCTGCAGATTTCAGCAATCACCCGGCATCATCGCCGCCAACTGCAGGACCGGCTGAAAAAACTCCGGCGATCAACCGAAGTGATTACCATGATCAACGAGATTAAAATTTTTAAGTATCCGCTATATTTCCCTGAAGAAGATATTCCGCCATGAGGTAAAATTCCCGTTTCGACTCTACCTCCGCAAAGAGATAAAGCGCCGCAGTGTAGAACGATTTAAAATCTATGCTCTGTCTTTTTATTTCCTTTCAGGCGCACCGCCGCAGAGCACATACTGAACGCGATTACCTCAGGGGAATCATCTCCTGCAACAAAACTCCAGGTGAGAAACATACACGCCAAATTACCGTTAACGGTCTCAGGACATCAGACCTCACGGATATTTTTATACGGCTCCTGAGGCGGCGGATCGCCAACACATGCACTATTTCCCGTCATCCCTTTCTTTCTGGTTCCGCGCATTCCCCAATAAGCGATTAAAACGCGGACAATCTAGCAAATGAAAGGCATGGCATCCAGATAGCCTAAAAACGATGTGATTCCGCTGGTCATAATTACGATCCTCATGGAAGTCCCTCCCACGGGAGATGCAGCGCCTCCCGTATTGCTGGTACGAGAATCACCGCAAAATGTACTCACATGCCGTTCATCCATCGATGGTTTCAGCAATACAGACGCCCGGAAGAACCATCATGACCGCCGTAATATTATTTAAAAGAAGAGATCAAAACATCAGTATCCCGCGAAAAGACGAGGCTCAATCTCTTTCTTCCCGCTGGCGGGCCATGAACGGACTGACAATACCTGCATGATTCAGTTTCGGTAGCGGAATTGTAAAGCTCCATGGAAATCAACGGAAATAGTCAATTACGTTAACGATAATTCTCCATGATAATTTCTGAATCGGAATATGCGATTCTGATAAAGCGGCAGGCTTGAAGCCGCCAAAACATTTCTACGATGAGCAGAACAGAAGAAGACTGTTTTATTCGGCTGGAATGCACTCTGTCACTTCCTTTCCTGCATAACCTCATGAAACTTTCACCTTGGGAGATCTCCAGCCAGCGTCTTTTCCCCGTCTTTTTTGCAGATCAGCGCTTAGGAAGAAGTTTCTGCCCAGAAACCTCAGCAATACCGTCATACGGTACACCTCTCTTGAGACCATTGTCCTGCCGCCCGCAAATCCGCTCTGCGCGATAACCGTTTTGGAGAAAATCCTCCGGAAAAAACCCCGGATCAACTGAATATCTACGGTTTTCAGAAGATTTTTTTCGATTCGTTTCACTTTTATCTCCGGATCCATATCCGAGGCAGAACGATTAAAACGAATTCGATATTTTCCGGAGTATTCCGCAGCTTTCAGATCAGAGCAATTTCGGCGTCAGCAGAAAAATTTTTCACTCGCTTTTCATGGTTCGCTTTCATAAGCTTCTATCCGCTCCCCCGATATCTGCGGAGGAAGCATATCGCCGCTATTCTTTCCGCCACATCTGCGCTGCCCAATGCGGGCAACAGATTCAGCAAAGTCAATGCTTCTTTTGTTCATCTCTCTTCCCTGCTACTTCTACCTTATCAGATTCGAAAACACTCACGTTATCCACAGGCCGCGGAGATTGTTTTGTTCTGTATTTCGGACTGCAGGCCGGAATGCTTTCTCCGTGCAGGCTTGCCCGGTAACTCGCTCTCCCTGTTTTCGCTCTCACCGCTTGCATCTGTCTTTGTCAGATAGATTATCAGTTTGACAATGCTGCCATTTCCGTAGGCGCCTCGTCGATAACTGACGCATCGCCCGCAGCGCCGTACAGCTCGACCGCCGCCGGTTCATCATTTCATCATCGCCCAGAGGCCCGATATCACTTAACATCCTTCTGCGCCAGGTGTTCCGAAGCGTAGGCACGCAGCGATTCTCGGCAGCGCATTATGAATCTATGCACAGCGGCGTCCGCCGATCATCTCGAAACTCTCATAAAATCTCTCTATCAGCACTAATAAACTCGGATAAAAGCGCGTCCTCAGATGAGGAACCGGACGCTTCTCCTGCCGCAGGACAGCACGACCTCTATTTCGGCAGGATGACGCGGCTGGGGCAGCGTCACGGCCAGACCTTCATCGCGAACTCGCATCCAGAAAATTCTTTGCTTCCTCCTCCGGGGCAGGATGCCTCTTCTCTCGCTTCTCAATTTGATATTTTCCATTTTTCCTCCTCATACGATATATTTTGCATCTTCCAGTTCCGATGCTTTTGTGGATTCTGTTTTCGAGCTCTATCACTGCATCCGCAGCGGTTTTACGACATTTTTCATTGTGAGCGATGCAGACGGGGAACCGGCGCCAGTATTCTTCGATGTTTCGCAGAACAGCGCTGCCAGTGTTCATCCAGATTAGCGGGGTGCTCTCGTCAAAGGATAAAACAATCTCAGTTCCCTCAGAAAAATTCTGGCCAGGACAGCCTCTGCCTTATTCCTCCGGAGAAATTACCCTCCTTCAGGAGACATTCATCTGATTGTTTATGACAGATTCATCATATTTTACGCCGCTGCCGGAGAGATCTGCGGACAGTTTTTACGTTACTCAACCAGGTCCTGTAGAAGACACGCACGCCTTTTCGAGAGCCCCGACCAGCTCCTTTTGCTGAAATGATCTGATAATCCGTATGCAAGATTGTGAATCGCTTCCAGCAAGATATGGTCTGAGGACGCCTTTAGCGTGTCTGCCAGCTCTTCATTGGTGTGCTGATACAGATCTTTTCCGAATACCTTCACGGCTTGCTGCCTACTTGTCTTAACGACCGCGTACCTGGTGAGACAGCGGATCAGATATCATCTTGCACATCCGGACTCCCTGATCATACGTCTTTTTTCTTCGATGATTTCGGTTCATCATAGAAGCGATAAAGACACCCATAGGCCAAAAGCCATCCGTAGATTTCGATGAGATGATCGCTGTCCTCCGCCTCTCTCGATAGAAAGGTCAGATCGAAGATTCCCCGAACAATTCCATGATAGATTTGCATTTGTAAAGATGAAGCCGTCCTCGTCGAAGGCAGTAAATCTCATCGATAAACCCGATGAGCTGCTGAAACAGCAGGCATACGAGTGATGATCACCTGCATTCATAGCTCCCTGAGATATGAGAATGAAGATACGGTGATACCGCCTGACGATCTTGCATGGCTGCTTCAGAACATCAAAAGAACCCATATACATGTGATGTCTCTTTTCATAGAACAGATGTCACCATCACCAGCTCATTCGCGCTTCCTCATATCAGTTTAGCATCAAAATACAGCGAATCAGCTCTAAATTCAATATCGACTGACAGATCTTTCCGTCAGTTTATTTTCTTTTTTGCGACGATCGCTTCCGTTCCGTTCTGCGACCTGATCTGAAGTATGGGAAAGCAGCATACTCGCGCCAGATGATCATAATAAAACAAAAAGCCTCACGGTGGGTGAACGCTGTCAGGTGCAGACCGCGATAAAAAAGCGGCGATGATATCATTACAGGAGATATTTTTTATCAGCTGGCTCAATCCGGCGACGCCCTGATTCAGTTCGCCGTCTTCGTTCCCGACACGCTGTCGGAATAATATCCACCGGCATCTGAGCAGCTTGGAAAACTCCTCTCCCGCACTTCCTTTTCGTTGCTGGCGCGATCAGTCATCGCGCCAACAGTGATACCTTCACGCCATATGCGTAGCGCCGAAGACGGGTGACAGACAGAAGACCCTGCCGCAGCGTACTGATATTTCCTTTCGGAGACATTTGTATAATCTTACCGAGCTGTACCGGCCACAGAGACATTTTGCGGTTACCACAGGGCGACGATTCCAGGCATTTGTATTTGTTTAAGACTGATGATATTCAATACTTTTTATACGTAGTTTCCGCTCCTTTCATCGAAGACACATTTATGCCTGAACATGTTCTTTTGCATCGGGTTTCCGCTTGTAATTCTCGGTATTGGAGTCATTTTATCTCGTTCCTTTTCCTCTGTAGTTGCTTTCCCAATTCACTTTTCAGGAACTGATTCCTTTTTCAAGTTTCACCGGAACACTAAAATTAAAAAGAGGCATGGAAGGCAGACAGAAGAGAAACTATAATACATCCGGTCGTCGTCACCTATAGCCTCTGAGGAAAACGGCGGGAAAAAGCGGAGGAAGACAAAAGTAATTAACCCTCCGCTTTTCTTCTATCAACCGTCTAAAACCATCCTCCATAGATTCCGATTCTTCCCATATATCATCAGAAGAAATCTTTTGTAAAATCCGAATGCAGCCCGGTCATTTTTTACAGAGAAAACTCGGTGTTTCTTCCCCCGCTCTTTTCCGTAATAAAACTGGATCAGCGCATACCAGTCGTCGAAAAAAATGAAGATTGGCGGGGCGTCTCCACAGTAATAACAGTTGAATACCCTCCGCTTCGTCGTCCTCTGTCTATAAGGAATCTTCATGTTTTTCTCTCGCCTGCTGCACTCTGAACGATATGTCGATCTTCAGCGCCGGTGTCCTCGATCTCCCATACGCGCCGTCCCTCTCCTCTGGATCAAAATGGCAAAGCCGGAATTTTGTTCCGCCTTCCAGTATTTTCGTCAGAACCGCTGCATTCCCGTCAATGGACAGAGCTATCCCGATACCGCAGACCTCCTGCTCTCAGCCGCCAGATTTATGATGTCTCGCTCATGCTGTCGCTGCGGTTTGCGTCGATGCCATTACCTCGCTGCGGCGGATACTCCCGAGGAAGACGGCCCGTCCGTCTCTTCCTCCTTAGTTCCATAAGTCCTCTCTTACGCTCTCCGCAGCCGCGCGGAAGTTCTAGATCTTCAGTCCGATCGATGGTCAGGACAGCGTATAGAGTCATCACGGCGGGCTTCCAGCGCAAACATAGCGCCGCGGGAACCGGATCGCCCAGGCAAATTCGCGCTGACCATCCGCTGCCATGGTTTTCAGGCTTATAACTCCTTTTCAGTATACTGAGCTGGGTTGCTGGTCTCAGGATGAAATCAAATTCAAATGAAAATGTTTTAGTGTGAAGTCTTCTTAATCAAAGAATTTCGGTTCTCTTGTGGCAGCTATATCGTCTCTGCATCGGTCCGATGCTGGCGATTCCACGCACTGCGGCATCCACCTTTGAAATGTCCGTACAGCTGATGATTCCCGATTTCAGCGCGCCTCTCTTTTCTGTCGTCTTTTTTGCGGTGATTTTTCTTCTCAGCATACGGGAATCCGCTGTGGTGGATATCGTCGGAAAAATACTCCTCCGCTCCTTCTGCTCGGGCTTTTGACCATGATCCTGTCGGGAATTATCAATCCGATCGGTCCGATTCCTTCGAACCTCTGATCGATAACGTCGCCGAAACCGGTATCAAAGCAGGTTATCAGACTCTGGACGCCCTGGCCTCCATGATTTTCGGAATCATTCTCCTAAACAGCGCGGAAAACAAAGGATATACCCGATTTAAGGACAAAGCCCGCGTCGTAACCGGCGCCGGCATCGTCGCCGGCATCGCTCTTTTGCCGTCTATCTGGGACTGACCTATCTGGGAGTCAGCATATCGGAGTTCGCCGATCTTTCCATCGACCGTACGACTCTGCTGATTTCTATCGTACAGCGTCTTCTGGGATCCGGAGGAGTTCTGCTTTTTCTCCGTCGTCACAGCGCTGGCCTGTATCACCACAGCCATCGCTCTGGTCAGTGCATCCTCAGAATACTTTTCAGTCTTTCCGGTGGACGCCTTTCTTATAAAGCGCTCTGTGTCATTATCTGCGTATTCAGCGCGGTTGTCTCAAATATAGGTCTGGAAGAGATTATCACAATAGCGTCTCCGATCTTGGATATAGTCTATCCCCTGCGCTGGTACTGATAGTTCTCGCTTTTTCAGCAAATACATTCAAAATGACTGGATATTCCGGATGTCTGCTCTGGGGGCTCTGATTGTCAGCCTCTTTACCGTGCTGAATCAATATACGGAAATATCCGTCCTGTTCTGAACGCGCTTCCTCTGAGCTTTATGGGCTTTGGCTGGGTTCTGCCGGCGGCGATTGGAGGCATATTGGGCGCACTGATCCGCACAAAAAATTCTTCGAAAATACAGTCGTCCGGCGAATAGAGATCTGTTTTGCAGACAGAAATCACAAAATATCACTTGCAACTGGCAGATGAGGTTTCGCTCATTCAGCCGGATCGGATAAAAAAACCGCCCGGGAATGGAGCGTTCAAAGTAGAACGCTCCATTCCCGGCGATTTTTTATAAGTTCAGCGCTGATATCTCCGCCTTCTGCAAGAGCGAAAATTTTCGTCAACAAAAAGGATTCCAGGAATACCTTCCGTTTTTCCGCCGTGAAGAAACTTCCCAGACTGCAGGACAGCGGCTTCGGCTCCATCGCTTCCCGGATTTTTTTCTCTCTTTTTCTGAAAATCTTCGAGATCCCGGGTGAGGACAAAAGATCCGCGGTATTTCTGGCATCCCAAAGAGCGTCGTGACGTGTTCCGGTAAATGAGCATCCCACCATATTCAACGCTCTGTCGAGACTGGGAAAATCCTCTTCTCCGGCGATCTGACGGTATTCTTCCTGAAAATCTTTCCAGTTTTCTGTCATATATCTGACTTCATCCGTCATCACGATCCCATAGAGATTCATCTGCTCCCGGAGCTGGAGAAGATCGCTGCCGCTCCAGGCAAAGATCTGAAAATCCTCGCCTTCGCTCCGGCACCACTCCGAAAATTTGTGAAAAGCTTCGGGAAAATGATCAGCGCAGAACAATCTGTTCATGGTAATCCCGGTGAGTTCTCTGCAGTAAGGAGCGATCTCATCATTACTGCGGTCTCACATAGATGCGAAAAGACGAGATTTCATTCATATTATCGTCCAGCATGGACGCGCCTATTTCGATGATTTCATTTCTGCAGATTTTTCTCACTTCCGTATATTTTCTATTCACGGATTCATTTCAAAGTCGACAAATATGTACCTCATAATTCCGGTATTTTTCCTTTCCGGCCCGCCGTTTTCCAGGGCGGGCCACAACTGTGCCGAATAGCTGAATATATGAATTTATAAAGGTGTCGCATCACGGAACGGCCATTGCAATTTTATTATTCAGAATATGGTTCCTATCCATTACGAAAAATAAATTTTTAGCCGCCTGCCTTTGTTTATGAGGTTATTTTAAACCTCACTTTTTCCCCTGTCTTTCCCCGCACATTCCTTTTTATATAGTTTTCATTCCTTTTTGGGATAGCCGCCATCAGTCATAAAAACAGGACAGAAGACGTCTGATTTACGGATAGCGGTCTTTTTCCTGCGCCCGGAAGTCGGTTAGACGGCAAAAAAAAGAGATTAGGGAGAAAGTCTTTCCGACTTATCACCTTAATCTCTTTTTACTATTTCTATCTATTTTCTATTTTCGAAAATTCCTCTGCAAACTCACTTTTCCAGCGCGGCTCTGATCAATTCTCTGAACAGAGGATGAGCGTGGGTCGGTCTGCTCTTGAATTCCGGATGATACTGAACTCCGACGAAGAATTTCTTATCCGGAAGCTCGACAGCTTCCACCAGTCTTCCGTCCGGGGACAGACCTGAGAATACCATGCCTGCTTCCGTAAACTTTTCTCTGTAGGAATTGTTGAATTCGTATCTGTGTCTGTGTCTTTCGCCACTTCTTCCTGACTGTAAGCTTCCGCCAGCTTCGTACCCGGCGTCACTGCGCAGGGATATGCGCCCAGTCTCATAGTTCCGCCCATCTGAATATCGCCGCTGATCCGCATCCAGTGGATAACAGGGTCTGGCCTTCCGGAGCGAATTCGCTGGAATTTGCGCTCTTGAGCTCCAGTACGTTTCTGGCGAATTCCACTACTGCCATCTGCATACCGAGACAGATTCCCAAAACGGCATATCGTTTTCCCTGGCATAGGGATCGCCGTGATCTTCGATTCCTCTGTCGCCGAAGCCTCCCGGAACCAGAAGTCGTCGCGGCTGCCCAGAAGCTTCTCACGGTATCACTATTGACGCCTTCGGAATCGATCCATTCGATATTTACATTGGCGCCGTTTTCCCATCCGCCGTGTCTCAGCGCTTCCTACGGAAAGATACGCGTCGTGGAGCTGTACGTATTTGCCCACCAGAGCGATTTTCACTTCTTTGTCGCTATTTCTGATGCGCTCTGTCATCGCTTCCCATTCGCTCATATCTCCGGCGATATTTTCCAGAGCCAGCTCTCTGCACACGATCTCGGAGAAATTGCTCTCCTCCAGCATCTGAGGCGCCTCGTAGAGAACGGAACATTGGTATTATTGATCACGCAGTCTTCTCTGACATTGCAGAACATAGAGATCTTCTGACGGATACTGTCGGGAATCGGCTGATCGCATCTGGCGACGATGATGTTTGGAAAGATGCCCAGGGAACGCAGCTCCTTGACGGAATGCTGGGTCGGCTTGGACTTATATTCTCCGGAACCCACGATATACGGGATAAAGGTCACATGGATAAACAGGCAGTTTCTCTTCCCACTTCCAGGGAGAGCTGACGAATCGCCTCCAGAAACGGCTGGCTTTCGATATCGCCTGTGGTTCCGCCGATTTCTGTGATGACGATATCTGCTTCCGCTTTTTTCCCTGACGGAGTGAACGAAATTCTTGATTTCATTCGTGATATGCGGAATTACCTGTATCGTCTCTCCCAGATAGTCTCCATGTCTCTCTTTGTTGAGAACATTCCAGTAGACTTTGCCTGAAGTGAGGTTCGAATATTTATTCAGATTTTCGTCTATAAATCTTTCGTAATGACCTAAGTCAAGGTCTGTTTCGGCGCCGTCTTCTGTAACAAACACCTCACCGTGCTGGTAAGGGGCTCATCGTCCCGGGATCGACATTGATATACGGATCCAGTTTCTGAGAAATCACCTTGTATCCTTTCGCCTTCAGAAGACGCCCCAGAGATGCTGCCGTAATTCCTTTTCCCAGGCCGGATACGACGCCGCCTGTCACAAAAAATGTATTTTACGTTTTTTCATTTTATCCTCCGGTACTCTATACCTTAAACCTCGATAGTTCCTTCGAATACTTTCGCTGCGTCGCCTGTCATGGTAACCGTAGAACCTGTGTATTTCACTTTCAGCTCACCGCCGATCACTTTGACTGTGATTTCTGATCTTTCGCACAGTAACCGTTTTTCCACAGCGGCGACCACAGCGGCGCAGGCCCCCCGTTCCGCAGGCTCTCGTTTCGCCGTTTCCTTTTTCCCAGACTCTCATCTTGAGTTTATTCGGACTGATGACTTTGACAAACTCGGTATTTGTTCTCTCCGGGAACAGATCGCTGTGTTCAAACTTCGGTCCGATTTCCTGTGTCTTTACCTTATCCACATCGTTTACGAAGACGACACAGTGAGGATTTCCGATGTTTACACAGGTGATATTATAGTTTTCTCCGCCGATGGTGACAGGTTCATCCACCACCTTTTCCGCGGCAATATTGACCGGAATAGCCGCCGGTTCCAGCTGCACCTCGCCCATATCCACGGTGGCTGCTGTGATTTCACCGTACTGTTTGATGAGTTTCACCGTTCTGACACCTGCCTCCGTTTCGACAGATACCGTATTGTTTTTCGCGATACCCGCATCGTGAAGATATTTTGCGATGCACCTCAGCGCATTGCCGGAGAGACCGCCATAGGTTCCGTCCTGATTGATGATCTCCATCCTGGCGTCCGCTTTGTCAGAAGGATAGATCAGTACGATACCGTCGCCGCCGATGCCCAGATGTCTGTCGGAAAGCATCACCGCCAGGCCTTCCGGATTGTCGATATGTTGATCAAAACAATTGAAATAGATGTAATCGTTCTGCGTTCCGCTGAGCTTCACAAACTGGAGTACCTGACGCTCTTTTTCTCATCTCATTGATATTTACCAGCTCGGTACATTCTTTCGTAAATTTGGAACGGAGACTCCGGATAAGGGCTTCCGCCGTATCCATGGAAGTCAGACAAGGAATCGCCTTCCACCGCTTTTTCCGTCTGATCTTGACGGAATCTTTCGTAGGAATTCTTCCTCTTTGAAGATGTGGATATGATATAGTCCACCTTGCCGCCTCCAGGAGAGTGATGCAGTTATTGTCGGATTCGTGAATCTTGTCCACATGGCTGACTGTCATACCTTCTCCTTCGAGAATATGAGCCGTGCCTTCCGTAGCGTAGAGCTCGAATCCCATATCCGCGAATCCCTTTGCGATATCCGCGACCTCGGCTTTATCTCTGTCTCTTACCGTGATGAGAACGCCGCCGTTTTTTTCTTCATTTCGTATCCGGCAGCCACCAGACCCTTGTAGAGAGCTTCCTCCAGCGTCGCCGCGATACCGAGGACTTCACCGGTGGATTTCATCTCAGGTCCCAGATGCGTATCTACGTTGATGAGCTTTTCAAAAGAGAATACCGGAACTTTTACCGCGTAATATGGAGATTTTCTGTACAGTCCCGCACCATATCCCATATCGGTCAGTTTCTCTCCCAGCATCGCTCTCGTAGCCAGATCCACCATCGGAACGCCTGTAACTTTGCTGATGTAAGGGAACTGTTTTGAAGATCTCGGGTTTACCTCGATGACATAGAGATCGTTGTCGTAGATAAGGTACTGAATATTCACGAGACCCAGGGTGTCCATCTTCAGCGCCATGCGTCTGGACTGATCGATGATTTTTTCGATAATTTCATCGGTGATATTCCATGCCGGATATACTGCGATGGAGTCTCCGGAGTGGATTCCCGCTCTTTCAATGTGTTCCATGATCCCCGGAATAAGGATATCCTCACCGTCGCAGATTGCATCGATTTCCAGTTCGATTCCCATGAGATACTTATCGATGAGAATCGGATTTTCGATCTCCTGACGGAGAATGATTTCCATATATTCTTTGATATCATCGTCATCGAAAGCGATGATCATGTTCTGGCCGCCCAGCACGTAGGAGGGGCGCATCAGAACCGGATAACCGATTTCATTGGCCGCGCCCAGGGCTTCTTCAGTCGTCATGACCGTTACGCCGGCTGCACGCTTTACATTCAATCTCTCTAAAAGCTCATCGAAACGCTCTCTCCGTCCTCCGCCATATCGATGCTGTCAGGCGATGACGCTCTTCTTGCCGAGGGGCTTGACTTCATCTTCCGTCGCATAGCAGGAATAGTAGTACGGCGTAGCCGCTTCAAATTCAGCAGCGCAGGTGTCGACCATCTTAAACGTCGGCGTGATACCGTGGTCGACGCGGAACTGACGGACTTCTTCTTCCGTCTTCTTCGTAAATCCGGCGATGACGGCATCAGGCATGCTGTAGCGTTTGGCCAAACGAACGTTGTCGATGGTCAAGTTATTGCGCTGGAGGTCGAATTCCACATCGATGATGTTCTTGATTTTATGGAGGAACCACAGGTCGTAACCGGTAATGTAGTGGATCTTTTCTTCGCTGATGCCGAGGCGCAGAGCCTGAGCGACGACGAACAGCCGTTCATCATCCTGCTTCTGCAGGAGTTCGACGATGTCGATGAGGGACTTGCTTTCCAGCTTCTTCATGGAAATGTAGTTGACCCCGATTTCCAAGGAACGAACGGCTTTGAGCAGGGCCCCTTCAAAGCAGCGGTCGAGGGACATGACTTCCCCTGTTGCCTTCATCTGGGTGCCTAAGGATTTATCGGCCAAGGCGAATTTTTCAAAGGGCCAGCGCGGGAACTTGACGACGCAGTAGTCGAGAGTCGGTTCGAAGCAGGCCGTCGTCTTGCCCGTAACGGCGTTGGTGATCTGGTCCAAGGTCAAGCCCGTTGCAACTTTGGCGGCAACTTTGGCGATGGGATAGCCCGTCGCTTTCGAAGCCAGGGCCGACGAACGGCTGACACGGGGATTGACTTCGATGACGTAGTACTGATTGCTATTCGGGTCGAGGGCATACTGGACGTTGCAGCCGCCTTCGATTTTCAAGCGGCGGATGATATCGAGGGATGCCGTGCGCAGCATCTGATACTGCAAATCGTTCAAGGTCTGGCTCGGAGCGACGACGATAGAGTCGCCCGTATGGACGCCGACGGGGTCGACATTTTCCATGTTGCAGACGATGATGCAGTTATCGGCCTTATCGCGCATGACTTCGTATTCGATTTCTTTCCAGCCGCCGTTGGAGAGCATGATTCCGTCCGGTTTCATAGCGATGATTTCCTCCCGGAGGTATTGTAAGGAACGATTGTCACGTCGCAGCCCCTCATCTGAAGCTGACGGCAGATCGTCTTTTTTCGCTCCCAGATCCAGAAGAACGATCTTCTTCGGATGTTCCGTCTCGTTGGTGTGAAGATGCACTTCTCTTTCGCTGCGAGATGTATTGGCAACCGCTTCTGTGATTCTGTACTGTTTGATATCCCAGAGAACCTTGGATTTATCTTCAGGCAGTTCGGACAGGATTATTCCGTTCATCACTCCGCTTTCACGCACGATTTTCGTCAGAGCTCTGGTATCGATACCGTAAATGCCGGGAACATTCTGTTCCCGCAAAAAGTGTCAAGGTCTCCCTGATTTCTGAAATTGAAGGCTCCTGACACCAGTCTCTAACAATATATCCTTTGACAAAAGACTTTCTGCTTTCAAAGTCCTCCGGAATTACACCGTAATTTCCGATGAGCGGAAAAGTCTGAACGACAATCTGACCATAATGACTCGGGTCAGTGAGTGTCTCTAAATAACCGGTCATAGCTGTAGTGAATACAACTTCGCCGGTAACGTCGCCTTCGGCACCGAATGCCTTACCCTCAAAAAACGGTTCCGTTTTCGAGAAGCAGATACCTTGCTTTATCCATGTCTCCCTCCGTTTATTTAATAAAGTGCTTTAAGAACAGCGGAGTCCGCCGAAAAAGGTCAGAATTCCGCCCGGCTATTTGCTGTAGTTATTTTTGGATATTCCGGATATGATCATGCACTATGACAATCTCAGCTCTTTTGGTTTCAGACACAATAACTTGCACAGAAGAATCCCGTTCTATCTGCGCTCTACTTTTGCCTATTCAGCTCATTATACATGAACGAAATCACTTTTCAAAGAAAAATCTGACGAAAAATGAAAGTTTTTATGTGGAGAAAGATCTTAACTTTCTCCACTCGCTGTAATTCTATTTTTTCCGTTTTGACGAAGATAAGCGGCAGCTGCAGTCCCTGTCAAAGCGCCGTCGCTGACGGCTTTTGAAATCTGGAGCAGTCCTCCCGTACAATCCCCCGCGGCATAGAGCCCGGGGATCATCGTAGCGCCGTTTTCCTCGACGATCCATTTTCCATCAGGATCCACCGCTCCCAGTTTTCTGCCGAAATCAGCGCTTCCCGCCGTTCCCATCGCGATAAACACGCCGGAGACTGAAAGGGTTTCTCCGTCTTCGAAGACAATTTCAGAAACTGTTTCCTGCCCGGTGATTTCCGAGATTTTTCTGCCGTCCTTCTTAATATTTTCAGGAATTTCCGCTTCCATCTCTTTCCCGTCGGTGAGAATCGTCACGGAATTTACCACCCCTGCCAGATGCTCCGCTTCGCTGACGGCATAGGCGCCGTTTCCGATGACTGCCACGTCGCCGCCCCTGTGAAAAAAAAGCGTCGCACACCGCACAGTAGCTGACACCGGCGCCTTCGAATTCTTTCAGGCCTTTGAGAGGCGGCGCTTTTCTCTGCGCTCCCGCTGCCACGATGAGCACTTCTGATTCATACTGACCGTTTTCGGTCTCTATTTTAAAATTTCCCTCATAAGATACGCTCAGCACCTCTTCATCGAGCACGGTCACTCCCAGACGCTGCGCCCCAGAATACCATTCTCGTAAAGCTGCAAGCCTGTCACAGGCTCCGCCAGCCCGTAATAATTTTCTATTTTCTCCGCCTTCCCCAGAGAACCGGCTGAAAAACCGGTAACAATCGTGGAAAATCCAGCTCTCGCTGTATAAAGAGATGCGGAGATCCCCGCCGGGCCCTTTCCGATGATAAAAACGTCTGTCATAGCTGCTTTCCTCTTCTTTTCTGCAGAAACGAATCCTGCATCTGCCTCCCCTGCATCAGAAGACGATAAAGGGCAGGATCCGCATGAAATTCTTCCATAAGCGATTCGACCTCCCTCAGAGACTTTTCTCTCTTCCGAGGAGGAATATTCGATTTTACCGCGCGGATCAGTACATTTTTCGGCGTATGAGAAAAATCTACAAATTCCAGAACCTGTGTCTTGTATCCGCTGTATTCCAGTAACGACGCCCGCAGTGCGTCTGTAGCCAGCGCAGCGAACCGTTCTTTAAAAGCCCGTATTTTGTAAGCGCCGACAATCCTTCACTTTCGATCTGGGCGTTCAGCTCGTGCTGACAGCAGGGAACGGAAAGAATCACTCTGCTGTTCCACTGAACCGCATGATAAAGAGCGTAATCCGTAGCGGTATCACAGGCGTGGAGAGTAATCACCATATCTACCGGTTCATCGCTCTGATAGACGCTGATATCGCCCACTTCAAACTTCAGATGTTCATATCCGTACTTTTTTGGCCGCTTCACTGCACTTTCTGATCACATCTGCCTTGAGATCCAGCCCTGTCATATACGCTCTGATCTTTTTCACATAAGTAAGATAATAATACAGGATAAACGTCAGATACGCTTTTCCCGCATCCGAAATCCACCACATGAATTTCTTCAAATCCGCAGGTCTCCACCGCATCGTCTACGATCTCCAGAAACCGGTTGATCTGCCGGAATTTATCTTCCATACTTCGGACGATCTTGCCGTCCTTTGTAAAGATGCCCATGTCGATCAGGGGCTCCACTACGGATCCTTCTTCGATCAGCCGCCGTTTCCTGCGGTTGTGAGAAAGCGCCGAACCCCGGTATTGGATTCCTGCGCGCACCGGAATGTCACTTCTCTTTTCCGTATTTGCCATATCCTCTCTTTTTAAAGATGTTTTCCCAGCATTATTTTTCCCTTTTGGAAATCTTCGGTTATATTCGATTTCATCGGAAAAGGAATTCAACTGTTTAAAATCACTGCGGAGAAGAGAGACTACAAAGATGAGAGCTTCCGCACTGTCCATATTTCTGTGGAAAACCTGGGTTTTCGTAAACTGTTCCGCCTGATACATCATCCTGTTTTTGATATTCCGCGGGGACAGCACTACCACCTTTTCGTATGCGGCTTCGGAAGACCGCCTGCTGCTGAGTACCATTTTCTGCGGATGACTGGGAAAATCTTTTCCGCCGCTTTTTTTTCAGTTCTTCCGCATCTACTTCATTTGTCTTACCTTTCTCACCTGCGGCATCCGCTTTATCATAGGTTCCGGCGATATCCGCACCGCCGCCGTTTCTCTCATCCGCGGTCTGCTGTTTTCCTGTTGTCTGTCTTTCTGTTCTGTCCGCAGTTTCCTCACCTCAGTTTTCTACCGGCTTTCGCCGTCCTCTCTTCCTCATCGCTTTCCATCTCCCGGCCGGGCACAAAATTTCTCGGAGGATGATAATTAAAGCCTCTCTGCCGGTATTCCTGATTTTATCCAACTCCATCACCCGGATAATTTCTTCTTTTTCAGGATAACCGGGCAGGGCGGATATCCACAACTCCGCCGGTCATCAAAATCAGCGTGGGGAGCGGTGCTGATCTCAAACATTTCGGTAAGCTCCCTCTCCTGCATGATATTCAATATACCGGCTTTCACCACATCTTCGTACTCTTCCGCTATCTCCGCAAGCACTTTCTCCATTCTGCCTTCGGGATCGCTGAAAAGGAGCTGACAGCAAAAGGATATACGGTTTCGGGGAAATTATGACTTCATGTTCATAATTGGCGTCTTTTATCTTAGTTATCAGCTTTTTCGGTCTCGCCATATCGTCACCTTTCCACAGTATTTATCCACTTATCCACAGTATTGTGCGAAGTTTTCCACATAGGTTATGCACTTTTTACACATAGTTTTCCACAGCTTTAGGAGGAGTTATCCACATATTTTGTGGATTAAACGGCAGTTTTCCACTGTTTTTCATTCGATATGCGGAATTAAAACGATCAATGTCTTTATTGAAGTGGAAGTTTTCCACAAATCAGATTCCGTCTGGCCGCAGATCTGTGCATATCTGTCTTTTTTAAAAAGCTCCGCCGTATATCGGCGGAGCTGACCGATCAACCGCAAAATTCAAAATCAGAATCTGCCGTCATAAAGAACCGGAAATTTCAGCTGCCTCTATAATCCGAGACCGAAATTTTCCTTAACCCTTCTGAGAGTCTTCTGTGCGATAGCGCCTGCCTTTTCTGCGCCTTCTTTCAGAATCTTATCCAGTTCGCCGGATTCCATGACGTCGTTATATTTCTGCTGAATCGGGCGAGAGCGTCGACTACCACTTCGACGAGATCTTTTTTGAAATCGCCGTATCCGCTGCCCTGATGCTTTTTTTTCCAGCTGTTCGATAGAAATCCCCGAAAAATACGCTGTAGATCGAAAGTAAGTTGCTGATGCCCGGCTTGTTTCCGCATCGAAACGAACTTCACCGTCGGAATCAGTATTGGCTCTCATGATAGCTTTTTTGATTTTTATTCGGCGGATCGAAGTGAAAATTCTGCTGAATTCATTTTCTGCGCTCTTGCTCATCTTGTTTGTAGGTTCGTCCAGCGCCAATTCTGGCGCCGCTCTTCATGTATTTGCCTTCCGGAACCACAAAAGTGTCTTTGCCGTATTTTCCGTTGATCCTTACCCGCCAGATCTCTCGTAAGTTCGATGTGCTGCTTCTGATCATCACCTACCGGGACGATCTGTGTATCATAGAGGGAGAATGTCCGCCGCCATGAGAACAGGATACATGAAAGACCTGTCGGGCAGTTCCTTTTCTTTGCTTTTCTGCTTAAACTGTGTCATTCTCGACAGTTCCCCCGTATAGGAGCAGCATGTCAAATCCAGGACAGCTCGGAATGTCCGGGAACATCGGACTATTACAAATACCGTCGATTTTTTTGGATCCACGCCCACCCGCCAGATAGAGAGCCGCCACGTTGCGTATGCTTTCTCTGAGTTTTTCGGATCCTGCGGTACTGTAATCGAATGCAGATCCACGATACAGTAGATGCAGTCGCTGTTGTCCTGCAATTCTACGAACTGCTTCAGCGCTCCCAGATAATTTCCGATATGTATATTGCCCGTAGGCTGAATTCCGGAAAATACTCTTTCATCGTTGATACTCCTCCTTGAATTTCTGTTTTATCTTTTTTTCTATACGTGAAACAGTCATCTAGGAAACTCCGAGTTCCCCGGCGATCTGCTGCTGTGTTTACCTTCGACAAATCTCATATTACAGAACTCTTTTTCCTCGGGTGAATTTCTGCATCGTCCTTTCGATGAAATCTGCATTTTCCATGGTCTGAAAAGCGGAATCCTCTTCTCCCGTATAACGTTCGATAAAGTATTCTCCGCCTTCCGATTCCTCTTCGTCCATCGACTGCTGCAAAGAGTAAGCGCTGTAAGCTCTGCCCGATTCCATCGCCTGGAGCACATCTTCTTCTGTCACATCGAGGCGCTGAGCGATCTCCGACACTTTCGGAGTTCTCTGAAGCTCCGCCCTAACTTCTGTTTTACCGATGGAATTTTGACAGAAAGATCTTTCATCTTCCGCGGAACTTTAATCGCCCAGCCTTTATCTCTGAAATACCGCTTGATTTCTCCCAGAATTGTAGGCGCAGCAAAAGCCCGGAAAGTCACGCCTCTTTCCGGATCATATCTTTCCGCCGCCAAAACCAGAGCCATAGAGACCCACCTGGTAAAGATCGTCGTAATCTACGCCTCTGTTTAAATATTTTCTGACGAAGGTATATTTGATATACAGATATTTCTCGACGATTTTATTTCTGTCTTCGATGCTTCTGCTTTTTTTTGTAAGCATCAAAAATCTCCCCTGTTGTCGTCAGCAGAATTGTTCATAGACTTTCCCCGCTGCTGTACAAAATTTAAGGATCTGCCAAAGTGCTTAAATCATCTGATCAGCATATTTCTCTCCTGCACCGCCGAAAAATATCGACTTCGTCCGGAGCTCTGAGCATGAGCAGACCTGCCGCAAATCGACAGGACTGCGTCTCGGTATAGAAGTATCCGGAAGTTCGCTGCGCCTCTGCGGCTCTCCGCCTTTCTCGCCATACCCACCGCCGTCATCGATGGAGATGATAATACCGTCATCTCCCAGCTCGCGAACAATCCTGGTACGTCAGCGTATTTTCACACTTGGGAAATACATTGGTACAGACTTTGAAACTGCGATCTTAATATCCTCGATATCTTCAACATCGAATCCTGCCGTATTCGCGGCTGAAAGATACCGCCAGTCTCGACTCCCACATATTCAGGTTTCCTGGAACTGTAAATCTCAACAAATCTGCCATTTTAGGTCAACTCCTTTGTACTTGATTGACGGGGTATAACTCAGCCGTTATTTCCGCCTTTGCCGGCGGAGAGCCTTCTTCCGACGCTTTTCCGTCCGGCTTTTTGACGGCTGCGGAAAAGATTCCGTCAATTTCTTCCTTCCCGCATTTTTACTGTACGGCGCTTAAAAATATATTCGATCCTAAATTAGATCATCTCCATTTTTATGCCCTGCCATTTTTCATATCAAACGTCGAGACTCGTCTGTTCCTCATCTGAATTGCCGTCATGTACTGTTTCATTTTCGACTGCACTGTCTTTTTCTTCGTTCACTACTTTTGCCATGGCGATGATATATTGGCATCTTCTGCGACTTTCATAATTCTGACGCCCTGCGTAGCTCTTCCCAGGCGCGACACATCTTCGGCTTTGATCCGGATGATAATGCCGTCGGAATTGATGAGCATAATTTCGTCATTCTCGTTGACCGCCATCGCCCCGATCAATTCTCCGGTCTTCTTAAACTTCGCCTTGTCGTAAGTGAGCAGTCCCTTGCCGCCTCTGGCCTGTATTTTTATAATCTTTGACCGGGGTTCTCTTGCCATAGCCCGCCTGTGTAACTACGAGAAGTTCCTCATCCTTCTCCGCCAGTTCCATCGCTACGACTTCATCCCTTCTTCCAGCTGAATCGCCCTCACTCCTGCAGCGATTCTTCCCATCGGTCTCACGTCTTCTTCACTGAAGCAGATGCTCTTGCCGTGCTTCGTCACGATGATGACATTGCTCGTACCGGAAGTCTGTTTAATGCCGATCAGTTCGTCGCCGTCTTTGAGGTTAATGGCGATGAGCCCCGATTTCCGGTTGGTATCAAACTGTGCCAGCGCTGTCTTTTTATCGTTCCTTTTTTGGTGACAGCGATGAGATACTTATCCGAATCGAATTCGCTCAGAGGAATCACCGCAGTAATCCTCTCGTGCTGCATCAGATTCAGGAAATTGACCGCAGGAGTTCCTTTTGCGGTTCGCTGAGCCCTCAGGTATTTCATAGGCTTTCATGCGGTGGGCCTTTCCCGTATTGGTAAAGAACATCAGATGATCGTGGGTCGAAGTGATGATCATATTCTTCACGAAATCATTTTCTCTTGTGGTAATTCCGGTAATCCCCTTGCCGCCTCTCTTCTGCGTCTTATAGGTATCCATCGCCACCCTCTTGATATATCCCAGATGAGTCAGCGTAATCGCCACCTGCTGTTCCTGAATGAGATCGGATTCGTCGATTTCACTGGAATCCGCCACGATTTCCGTCCTTCTCTCGTCGGAGAATTTCTCTTTGATTTCCAGAAGCTCTCCTTTGATAACGCCCATGAGAATTTTTCATCGGATAAAATCGCCTGATACCAGTTGATCTTTTCCATAAGTTCCGCATATTCGGCTTCGATCTTTTCTCTTTCCAGTCCGGAGTCTGGCAAGTCTCATATCCAAAATTGCCTGAGCCTGAACGTCGGACAGACCGAATCTCTCCATCAGCTTCTGCTTGGCGTCGTTATAGCTGGAACGGATCACTTTGATCACTTCGTCGATATTATCCAGGGCGATGATGTATCCTTCGAGAATATGAGCCCGCTCCTCTGCTTTTTCAGATCGTAGCGCGTTCTTTCTCGTCACCACTTCTTTTTTGGAATTTGATATAGTTATCAAGTATATCATACAGATTCAGCAGCTTCGGCTGACCATCCACCAGAGCGATCATGATAACGCTGAAAGTATCCTGGAGCTGTGTGTGCTTA
>VOFH01004076.1_pt1 | contig 21006 bp, 37 predicted proteins | sample 5384091 | NCBI WGS metagenome assembly VOFH01 (sample SAMN12384727, study PRJNA508395) | human gut metagenome | isolation source: healthy gut G | host: Homo sapiens
AACTGAGAACAAAAGATTGTTGAAGATTTTTACGTCTTTTTATGTATCAGTTCAAAAAGATTTCTGGCTTCAGCTTCTGTCAGTTTAAGAAGCAGCCACTCATCAATGATCAATACTATTGGCTTGGTATATTTCTTCAGGACAGTTGCGAAAGTCCCATTGTCCCTGGCAGTCTGTAAGTCCAATAATAGATCGGGAAGTCGTACATACCGTACTGAGTAATAGCGCTTGCATGCTTCCATACCAAAAGCACAGGCCATGTAAGTTTTACCACTCCCAGTTGCTCCAGTAATAAAGATGTTCCGGTATTCTGTAATGTATTCACAGGTTGCCAGACGGTTGATCAGTGCTTTGTTCAGCTTTCGTCCAGAATGGTAATCGATCGCTGCAATGCTGGCATCTGGCTGTTCAAACTCAGCCTGACGGATCAGTCTTTTCAGACGATTGTTTTTGCGGTTGCTGTATTCGACATCAACAAGCATGCCGAACCGATCTTCGAATGGAACTTCCTTCATTGCAGGATCATCTATCTGGATACGGAATGCATCTGCCATAGCAGTCAGACGCATTTCAATAAGTTTATCGATTGTACTTTGATTTGTCATGCTTGTTTACCTCCATAGTATCTGGCTCCTCTGGTTATGCCGTGTGGTTTTACTGCCTGAGATGATTCTGATCCGGTATCAGGTTCATCCTTTGTTGCGGCCAATAGATTTTTGATACTTTTATAGCTGGGTTTACCGGAATAAGAGAGCGCCGTGGCGCAGGCCTGTTCCAGTTTTTCTGGCGAATATTTTTCTGCCAGTTTCAATAATCCCATGCAGCTTCTGTAGGATTGCTGTTCAATCCTGCCGGAGGTAAGTATTGCATCGACAACCTTACTTGTGTTAATTCCAATCGAATCAGCCCACTTACGGAACCGTTCACCGTTCCATTCCAGATATTTCTGGTGTTCCGGTGGCATATGTTCTGTCACTGTAGAATACTGACCGCTTCTTCCATAGAGCCGTCTGTGAGAGGCAATACGATTGTGATTATAAAATATTTCAACCGTTGTATCTGTTATACGCACATCAACCTTATTTTTGATATACTGATAAGGCACGGAGTAGAACATTCTGTCTACTGCGATGTGATAGTTAAACTGGACGGTGGCTTGTTTCCACTCAGCCAGTTCAAAAGGTGTAGCAGGCAACGGCGCCAGTAATGGCATTTCTTCCCCAAGAAATAAACTGAGTCTGCTACATTCTTTTTCTGGAATTTACGGGCATTGTAGGCATCCAGTTTTTCACGGATTGAAGCATTCAATTCTGCAAGAGAGAAAACTGTTCATTGCGAAGGGCTGCTGTTATCCATGTGGATATCTTTCCTACCGATCCCTCTACATTCGGTTTATCTTTGGGTTTCGGACTCTGGCTGGAAGGATGGCAAGATTGTAATGTTCTGCCATCTCATGATAAGTTGTGTTTAAGGCAGTGTTGTACCAGTCACTCTTTTTATGATTCACTGCGGTTGTGCAGTTATCAGAAACGAGCATAGGTGTGACACCGCCAAAGAAATCAAACATCTGGATATGAGCTTTGATCCAGTTGTCAGTTTTCTCATTCATATATGCTTTTACAAAAGCATACTGACTGTAAGTTAATACACCTACAAATATCCATGCATTTGTGATTTCTCCGGTGTCCGGATCAATGATGTGAGCAGGGTCACCGGCCCAGTCAACTTCATTCTGTTCACCTGGTTTTCTGGGGATATGCATGGTAGCCCTGCGTTTTTCTTCATCCTTCTGGATGTAGTAGCAGAACTGAGAATACATTAGAGGCTCTTCGCTGCTCATGCGGCACTCCTCGCAGTATTCTACCCAGAGAAGTTTTTTTGTTTACGCCGTTCCGCAGAAGTTCTTTGCGGATGTAGTCAAAGTTTGGCATACGTTTATTCGTTGCCGACTTATCTTTAGGAAACATCAGCTCCTCTAGCGCACTGTCGGTCATGTCAAAATCCAGCGGCCATGAAAGATTGATTTCCGCTGCTTTTTTCAAAACCTTGGCGACTGTGTTTCTGGATACACCGCAACTTTGTGCGATGTTCCTCTCACTGAATCTAAGCTTTTCAAGCGTAGGATTTCACGATACTTGGTCATAATCTTACGACCTCCTTTATCTGTATTCACACCAAGGGTGTGTCTTTTACAGTATAAAGGAAATATATGTAATAGAGCCCAATAAGGTGGCTCTGAATTACCGGAATATATGGCTCTCAAAGTCCGGACAGGGTGGCTCAGAGAGCCTGTTGGCAGACAGGAATAATCAATAATCCTGTACTCATTGATTTCATACTGTCCTGGTAATGGAATATACTCTTCTATAAATGAATCTTCTATTTCTTCAATAAGTTCTGAATTATCTTCGCCATCATCTTCTAATTTAACCTTCATTTTCTATCATTCCGCTAATTTTCTATAATCTCCCAGTAGCCGCTCCCACTTTTCTTCTATATCATCTTTTCTCCGAACAATGGCAATAATTTTACCTGTAAACTTCTTTACTGGTTCATTTACACCTAATATATAAGCGTCCTGCTCTTCTCCATCTGGTGCCATAACTCCTTCAATGTAACCATAATTTATTGGATAATACATATCCTTATATTCAGGATGATAACTTCCTAATGGTCTATCGACTGTGACAGTTACTGTTGCTCCATTCTATCAATTTCGGCTGTATCAACGGATATGTCCAGTTCTCAGGCAACTCATTCATAAGCACAACTTTCTCCATTTCGCTATGTAATTCTTTCGCAAACTCTGTTATCTCTGCAAAGCAAAGCAGTCCAAATGTTTCTTCACCAGTATCATTTACTCTAGTCTTACCCGTCACCGAATATACGCATATTGGTTTTATCTCAAATTTGATAGCCCCAGTCTCTTCCTGCAACTCCCTTTTAGCTGTTTCAAAAATATCCTCCCCAGCTTCTCTATGCCCTCCCGGCACTTCATATGTATCTCTTTCTTTATGTTTGCAGAAAACCCACTTGCCGTTACTCTGTGAGATAATTACTGCAAATTTCAATAGTTCATCATTAACTGTATCATAAAATTTTACTTCCATCACATTTTCCCTTCCCATTCCAGCATAAACTCATTCAGAAATGTTCTGCCAGTTTCTTTCCCTCAGTCGTATTCATCATGTCTTTCAACAAAAGCAACTTTTCATAGAAATGATTAATGCTTGTAGAATCTTGATTATTCCGATACTCTTCTTTATTCATTCCCATTTTAGATTTTATTTCCGGATCATAAATCTTTCTTCCCCTACTACCACCATATGCGAATGTTCTGGCAATTCCAATAGCTCCTATAGCATCCAGTCGGTCTGCATCCTGCACACATTTTCCTTCTATGGTATCAGGTACGACTGAATCAGTTCCTGCAAATGAAACCTCATCTATAATTTTGCATACCGCCTCTATCCTTTTACCATCTATTTTGTTAATTGTCATAAAATCAACTGCATTTTTCTTGATAGCATAATTGTCGGGAAAAAGCTTAATATCATCCACATCATGTAACAGAGCTGCCAACTGCACTGTTTTAACATCTGCATTTTCCTGTTTTTGCGATTTTAGTAGCCAGTTTATATACTCGTATCGTATGATAATAGTCATGACCACTACTGTCTCCCGAAAATATATCTTTTATAAATCTCTTTTCATTATCTGTCATATTTTCTCTAATCAACCTAACAAAGCAATATATTGATTTATGAAAATCATTACTCCACCCACAAATAGAGCCAAACTAGAGCCATTTGATAAAACATCTGATCCCATTCCGGAAACATCTGAAGATTCTCAAATTTCCCGTAAATTTCCTTTATGGTCTTTTGCATATTCCTCGTTGTCTTCAGCAATGTAATCCCTGATATTCTTCAGATCCTTTGCAACAATCGGGTTAATCCGCAGTTTTAACATCTTATTCCCCCACAAGTGATTTTAATTCATCCAGATCCAGCCAGCCTTCGCCGTCTTTCACTGCTTCTTCAGCTTCCTGCAGCTTCAAGAGAAGCTTTTTTCTCTGCACGGTCACGCTCATAATCTTCAATATCCATGACAACGAAACGTCCTCTGCCATTCTTAGTCAGATATACTGGTTCTCCTTTATGACAGTTCTTCAGAACTTCATTATAATTTCTCAAATCAGATACTGGCAAAATATTTGCCATATTTTTTCAGCTCCTTTCTTTGATTTTATATTGTTTCTGTTACTTTTATTATACACAAAAAGCTGTAAAATTTAACGTAGATTTTTACAGCTTTTCTTTTATCATTTCTATATATTTTTATCGCAATCTATTTCAAATATTGAGAAAAAATCGCCTCCAGTTCTTTATTTCCTTTCAAAAATTCATACTCTTCTTTATTTTCAATTTCTGTAGCTAATGCACGAACAAAATTATTTCCAACGCCTGAAAAAGACTTTCTCTGTACTGTATCCGCATATCTGTAATATAAAGGTGATTCCACCATCTTCCATGGCTTCTGTGACTCCATCAGCACTTCTTTTTATCAACTGAATACATTTTTCTACATCCTTTCGATACACGGCAATCAATAGATATGGTACTACTTTACCGTAATCCCACAAACCAAATAACGATACCATATGTTCTGTGATTTTCGGCAATCTCCTCTGCTTTACAATGATTTCCGGTTTCTTCTTCCATTTCTATCAACTTATACAGATAGTTTTGTATATTCGTAACTGTCTGCATCAGTTTTCCCTCTAAAAAGAACGCGCAATATCTGTCCCTTCCTGGTGTGCTAGTACATTCGTTTTCATAATTGTGGCATCTATCACAGTATCTGGAATTTTATCCAAAAGATATTTGCTTCTTTATATTTTTCCATTTGTATATATTTCGTCTGCAAGCATAAAAATACTGGAAATCCTTACCTTTTCATTCGGACTTTCAGCAGTTCGTTCCAGCCATTCAACAATCACATTATTGCATTCCAACTTTTTCTCATCATCGACATCGGATAAAGTTAACGCCGCATTTAAAACAGTAGCAATTGAATAAATCAACGAATCACAATGAGGATATTCCTTTATTTTATTTTTCCCCATCTCAAAAGCTTTTATATAGCTATCCAATGAAACTTCCGAAAGCTCATTCACAAATTGTCCAATCTCTTTTTCTGTCAATTCTTCACGAAATGAAAATAGTTCATTCATATCAATTTTTAATAATCGAGCAATTGCCGGAAGTAATGATATATCTGGATATGTGTTTCCTTTTTCCCATTTATTTACCGCAGGAGTAGAAACGTCCAAATAATCCGCCACCTGTTCTTGTGTTAATCCCGCAGTTTTCCGATAGTTTTTTATCTTCTCACCAATTTGCATTGTTCCTACCTCCTGTTTATATTCTCATTATAGTATTTCTAATATGTGTTTACAATTGAGCCTTCGTTTAATTATGGCTTCGATTTCTTAACTACCGGTTAAAATCTGCGAGAAAAAAATGCTCTATTTTATAATTCTACAAATCAAAATATCCTTAAATTTAATTAATTCAAGAATACGTGCATCAGTACTCCAATTAAGAAGCAAATCATTGCTGTAACACCCGCACTGATAATAACCTTTAATATATTTTGATAAGGACGTTTCCCCACTTCAACTGCCTTATGAAGTTCATCCAATTTTTTTCCCTCCGTAAATGCAACAATTTCCTTATAGGTTTGTATATCATTTTTCTTTTTAGTTTTTCAACCTTTAACGCCCAGTACATTGTAATAATAAATAAAATCCCAAACGGAATATACGCATACCTTCCGAGCCACATAAACAAAGGTACTGCCGATATAATCAACACGGCCAAATGAACTGTATAGATGGAACCATAATAATTAAACTTTTTAATTTCTTGCTCGCTAATAATTTTTTTCATTTTCTCTATATCTCCTTTAATTAATTGATCGAGAGATACATTAAACAATGAACTAAGAAGTAACAAGCTATGAATATCAGGATAACTCTTTTCGTTTTCCCAATTAGAAATTGTCTGTCTTGTTACATATACCTTTTCTGCCAATTCCTCCTGTGATAGATGAAGCTCTGTTCGGTATTTTTTTATCTGTATACTCAGCTCCATATAATTTCCTCCCTTCGCAAGTAATTTGTTCTCTTGATCTGAGCCAAGAATAATCATTTTTTCATTATCTGTCTATCAAAGATATTTTACTTAACGGAAAACACAATGTCAAAAGAGTTTTACACTACAACACTCATGCCTTTTCAGCAATTTTTATTTTCATCTTTGTAAAGAGCAGCCTTTCGATCACCCTTTCTACTCACATATATACCCTCTCTTTCAACACAATTTCTTCCGCACTAACTTTGATATTATTCATCAATCTAACCCACTTCATCTGATCCTGCCTCTTTAAGTTTTCGTTCACGCCCTGTTTTTTCTGCCATCTGTTTCATTAACACTTCGACCTGCTCTGTTACTTCCTGGTCAATCTGATTCAGATGTGCTGTCAGCTTGCCAGATAATAACAAGTTTTGATACCGTATTGGTCTATGTTCTTTCAAAAACTGTTTCCGTAACATTCCATATTTTCCATATGTCGGTTCTTCTTCATTTAATACCAGATCCGGCAAATAATAATCTCCACACAGAGTATAGCTTAATCCGTTCTTTTTCATCATAAACGTGGTTTTCCATGATTTTATCTCTCCATTTCTCTATTTTTTTGATTTATTTTTCTTACGCTGCTGATTCTCCATCTCACTCTTTTTTATTCCCCAGGCTAATCTTTCATGAATACTTCCTTCGGCATTTGTTCCATCCGCTGCTTTTTTCTTCCAGAGCTTTCTCGTTACGAATATCCTGCTGTACTGCCGCATCTACCGTCTCTATTCCCAGAACTCGTACAACACGGTCATACCTATCAGAAACACCTTGCATTATATTCTTTTCTTCTGATAATTTATGGTTTTCTTTACGCATATCATCCAACTCCTTCTGAATACCGTTATATTTTTGTTTCAGTTTTTGATATTTACTCTTCCAATTTTCCACCTCTTTTGTAAGTTCTTTAACCTGCGCAGCCATTGCCGCAACCTTATTTTTTTATCTGAAGAAACAGCGGCTTGATTTTTTGTCCCGGTAGGTTCTTCGCCCGTTCCAACGTTCCTGCTTCCGGTAACAACATTTTAACTATTCCATATTCTTTTATTTCCTTACTCACATTATCCATAATCGGCTGTAACTGTTCCCTGCGTTCTTCCAAGCTTTTTAATTGTTTTTCTACTGTTTCTGCACGCTTTTCTGCTACTTTTTATCTCTGACCGCCTGTTCTTTACTTTCCTTCAAAAGCTGTATATCTTCTCTGGATTCTGCGATTTGTACGGCCAATCCTTCGTTCTCTGCTGAGGTGCCCGCAGTCCAAAAAAAAAGAAAACTATCTGAATGCATTGGCTGATATTTTTGAAGTATCCCCGCATGCACTGGCTGTCCCGGATATTGACAGTTACGTTGGACTGATGCATACCTTATTTACCTTAGAAGACCTTTACGGGCTTCACATTGATGAGATTGACGGAGAACTTTGTCTCCGGCTGGACAAATCCAAAGGAACCACCTACCTTTCTATGTTTGATATGTTCCATGCATGGCAGGAAGAAGCTGAAAAGCTAAAATCCGGAGAAATCACTCAGGAAGAATATGACCAGTGGCGGTATAATTATCCAAAAAACTGCAAATAAAAACCAACGAAAAAGGCCTTACCAAATTGATTTCACTCAATTCAGTAAGACCTTTTTGTTGGTTTACACATATTACCTGATAACCACAAGATTCCGGATAAATAATGCCAAAATCTCTCGTGTTATCATTTTGTTATCAAATAGAACTTTATCTGCTCTAAAATGCCCTGTTTATAAGGGATTTCAGAAAATTTTATTATTCGAACTCCTTTGCGGACTGCGTTTCATGACACGCAAAGGCTGTTATTAGAGGTTTATATTTCGAACGTGCGTTCTGTTTTTGTGTTTTTCGCACCGCTTATGAAGAAATAAACTCCAAAATAACTCCATTTTACTCTTTATTATTTTGTTGTTCTTCTCTTGCGTAAAGAATGTCCAACGCCTGGAATATTACATTACTCATAGTCTGATAATGTCTCTCTGCATAAAATACTAGCTTTTCTTTTTGCTCTGGTGACATCCTAATTCTCAGACTAGAATCTTTGCCGTCTAATGATGGTTTTCTAGGCATCTTTCTCTCCTCCTTACATTTCATATGTTTAACATGAATTGATACAAGTGTCAATCTCGTTTTGTTAATATCACCCATTTCCCTTTTTGGCTACTTCCCTGCCTCTTCAGATAATTCTTTTCCTTCAATTTGGTTATATAATACTTCACACTAGCAAGATTCCAATCTAACGCATTAGCCATTTCTTTCTGCGTGATTGAAGGTTGCATACGTACAAGATTCAGAATTTCTATTTCTTTCTCACTCAGTACATTTTCATCTTCCACTTGGTCTAATCTCTCTAAATCTTGGTTAGCTTGGTTAGTAGCTTGGTTAGCTTGGTCAGTTATTGGATTGACTCGGAACAACTCTACCCGAAACATATTATCAAATTCCTGAAATTTCGGCTTCGGAAGTCCATACTCTTCTGCCGCATTAAGGATTCTTTTTATTCCGCTTCCCCATGCTTCTACGAGTCCCATCTGACTGAATATATTGGCAATTCCTTTATTCCGGATCTTAGAATGACCATTCATGACTTCCTCATAAGTCAATCCGTTATATAATCCGCCTGGAGAAGTCACTTCCAGTCTGTCATCATAAACTGCGACCTGAATACAGGATTCATCCAACAGGTTACGGTGACAATGGGCGTTAATGATCATTTCCCTGATTGCCGGTAGTAGCTCATATTTCTCTTTTTGCACCAAGCCATCAATCGTTGCTCCGAGTCGAATATTTCTCAATACAAAATCTACAGCTTCTTTGATTTGTGTGTAGATTGGTCCTGTAAATTCTCTCTTGTCAAGAAATACTGCACGATCTATTCCCTTGAATACCGCACATTGGGTTTTAGAAAATGAGAAAAAATCTGATGTCAGCAACGCATAGGCATTCGTTGCCAGAAGCTGTCCCTCACTCTGCTTTAAGATCTTCCAGTTTATCAGCTGCTCTTTCTTCACAGAATGCTCTGACATTCCTGCTTTTTTTCGGAACTTTTCAATATCCTGGCAAAGTTTCTCTGTAGCTTCTTCTGAAACTGGATATCCTACCAGGTAAGTTCATCCCAGGAGATTCTGGCTCCTTCCATCTCCAGTTCTTTTATTTTCTCTGGAAATGCCTGCCTTGATGTGCCTGCAACACGGATATAAGTACCATTATCTTTTCCCTTTGATTTCAGATAATACGGTCTGTTCTTTCCAGCTTCTACTGATACAACAATGACCGTTTTCCGTCTACTGTCTGTGGCTCAATATCAGGAATAATCTGTGGCACACAGGAATCAGAAACTGCATTGGCAATTCCGTCCATCATCTGAAACAACACATCATTTTCCACACCAACAATCTGGTGTGTTTTATCATCTACTCCAACAATCAGCTTGCCACCTTGTGTATTGGCAAAAGCTACGATTGTCTTCATGTACTTTTCACTTTTATCAGGTAAGGATACCTTGTACTCAATATTTTTCGATTCCCCGGAAAACATAGTATCTTCTACCATTCTTTCACTCCTACTCTTCTAAGCTGTATCATCAGTTGTGTTATTTCTCCAGCTTCAACATAAATTTATCCGAATCATTAACAATATTATACGTTTCATCACTGTCCTCCGGCAAGTAAGAAAATGAAAACATCTGCTTTCCTTTCTCTGCCTGTCGCTTTGATGAATATACCGTCACATATAACGCATTCGGAATCGACTGATCGTAGCTGAACCGCACACTTTTAAATGAATTTTCTCTGCAACGTTTCACGATTTCTTCTGCACATACTTTCTGGTCCGCTACATACAGTTTATTTACCACTACCGTCAACCGTTCTTCATGGTAATTGTCCGCTGTCATTGCATAGGAACCATACACATCCATATCACGCCCATATTGAAAATATCCAAGACAACCGCTTATAATTATTATACCGATTATCAGACTGATAAACCACCTTTTTTTCATCTTCTCGCTCCTTTATACCCCTGTATTATAATACAAGTGTATGACAGCACAGCTTATTTTTCAATACAGTTGTATTTATAATTTTAGGAAAAGACGAGGTGCCGTTATGATTGTATATATGGATTTGGAAAATCTACTTAAAGAAAAGAATATCAGCAAAAACAAGCTTTGTGAAGCCTGTAATTTACAGCGCACACAGCTTAACAACTACTGCAAAAATAAAGTAACCAGGATTGACTTCACAATACTTGCAAAACTCTGTGAATTTCTGGATTGCACACCGAATGATATACTGAAATTAAAGTAGGGCATTGGTTTTTCTCCAGTGCCCTACTTTGATGATTGGTTTTCAATTACGTTTATTTTTTCATCTTATGATCTGATGGCAATCTCACTTCCCCAGTTCTTTTCTTCATAATAGAATTCTGCGTCTCCATCTGTGTTGGAATATAATCGCTTTCCTGCAGAAATGCACCTGCCGCCTCAGCATATGATTCATATCCAGCTGCTTTCATTCTCTTTAACATTTTTGCCAAAGCACTGTTCTTGTCTCTACTCACCTGACGTGTGCTGATGCCCAGTTCCGTTGCTGTTTCCTTAACTTGTTTTCCCATAATAAAATAATCGCTCACGATTTTCTTTTCTTTCTCTGTCAGATCACTGAAGAGTTCTTTGAAGAAGATCTCTGTTGTGATATCTGATGCAATGTCACGTCCATCATCTGCGATAAAGTCTGTCGCACAACTGTTTTCTGATTCTAATCTACAAAATAATACTGTATTATTTCTCTGATCTTTGCTGATCGAACATATAATGTTCCTTATTATAAGAAATATTAAGAACTTCCAACTCCTCTGCTGTAATATTAGCGTATTTCACCTTCTGATATCTGTCGTAAAATGTGTATTTTCTTTCTTCCATGATTGTTCCTCCGATTTGTCGTTTTTGTTGATTTGATTTGTGACAAATCGAAAATCATGGATATCTGGCATAATGCCTGCCTCTTCCCTGCATCTTGATATGCTCTTCCTTTCCGGCGTCTACCTGCTAAAAAGAAGCTTTTTCAAATCTGCAACCTGTTTTTGGGTATAAAAAAAGGCCATGCCCTTCCGAGCACAGCCTTACGCCTTAAAATTTGAGAAAAGAAAAACCTCCGCAAACATTACGTCTACGAAGGTCTATTTCTCTCAGCATATCAATTCTAACATGCACATATTTTCATTGTAATACCATTCACATGCCAGTTTACTGTCAGTTCACTGCCACTTTACTTCCACTTTTCTTCCAGCTTATTTCCTCCATCTTATTCTGTATCTTTTCCGGTCGTGTAAATGCCCAGAGCATTGTTGCATACAACCGGATTGCTTTCTTACGTTTTCGATAATAAGTGGTGCTTGGCATATCATCCAGCATCAGCATCACATCTTCATTGGTATTTCCTGCTTCAAAATATCTATATTTCAAAAGCCGATAATACAGCTGTCCATTCTTTGGATAATCCCTCAAAGCTATCAGGGAATCTCTCATGATTTCCAGCAAACAGAGATTCATATCATTATTCAGAAGCTTTTCCTGGATTCTGCGTTTCTCTGCAGTCGCATCGAAATCTACCAGATCATATAACATTTCCTTCAGATGCTTGCCTTCTTCTGCATACATTTCATAATCTATATCCACAAGATTCTTCTCGATACGGAACATTACCTTGGTATACTGACTCAACAATAATTCTGTATTCTTATAAACATCCTCTGCCACTTCTTCCATATTGATAAACATATCCTGTATTCTCTGCATAATTGTCCTCCTTCCCGACCGCTTCCCAGCCAGACCAATCATTGTATTGTTTATTCCATTCACAGTCTGTCACTGTCCTAACATCTCTTCATGCAGATTCCGCAGAAATATCCGCTGTGGGATAGCTTCTATTTCTGGCTGACCGGCAACTGTATGAGCTATTGAAAGCAATCGGTTCTCACGGGAAAGGATGTATCCCCCGACTGCTGATGTTCTCATCGAATATCTATCTCTCCAAAGGGGCCCTGATTCAGGGCTCCCTTTTAGGGCGCCACTATTTACGTTCCATAAACCATTTATAATTTTCTTCATAAGTCAGATGACAGATTTTCCCGCCCACCTGACAGGTATAACGATATCCGGTTCCACCAGCTTTTCGACTGGCACAACGCTCCGGTTTTGAAACCTTATCAATCGCATACTTACGTCCATCTTCCCAGACAAACGCTGTAGGGATCAATTCTCCTTCCCGGCTAAATACCGCCAGGACATCTACATACACTTTAGCTGTCATTACAAAACACCTGCTCTCTCCTATCCATGAAAATATGCTTGTGGATGAACCGTATGTTCCTTAGCATTCAGCTGTGCCAGTATCTTATCCTGATACATAAATGCTCTCTGAATACTCAGATAGCCAAACCTTCCACGGATCTCATCTACCACCTGGTCCATCTTTTTGATTTTTTCTCTTTTTGTTTCATCCATAAATAAATCAAGCTGATAAGGCATCTCTTCTGATACCAGATCACATCCTCGAACACCAAGACTACGAATCGGATGTTCCCAGTTATAATTTTTCTGAAATAACTCAAATGCAGTTCTGGCAATTTCTTCTGTAAGATTACTTGCCCTGTCCAGCTTGCACTGTCTCGTGAAATGATACAGACCATTATCCCGAATCGAGATTTCTACTATCCTGCATTGAAAACCATTTTCTCGCAGCCTGGCTCCTACACTCTCTGAAAGAGCCATCAAAATAATCTTGACATCCAATTCACTAACAAGATCTCTTGGCGTTGTTGTGCTGTTCCCGATAGACTTGATTGGTGCTTTATATCCTTCTACCGAAACTGGAGTTTCATCCCATCCATTTGCAAAGGGATGAAGTACCAATCCCGTCTTTCAAGATATGTTTCTAATATAGAAGGTTCTGCTCCTGCCAGATCTCCAATCGTACAAATACCAAGTTTCTTCATCGTCCGTTCAGTACTCCGTCCGACCATGAGTAAATCTCCTACTGGAAGTTTCCATGCAATATCCTTGTAATTGTCTTTGGAAAACTCTGTGATGGCATCTGGCTTTTTATAATCAGAACCGAGCTTTGCAAATATCTTATTCCAGGAAACACCAATACTTACGGTAACGCCCAGTTCATATTTAATCCGACTGCTGATCTCTTTTGCAATCTTCATTCCGTCTCCCTTGATAGAAGTACTGGCAGTTACATCCAGCCAACTTTCATCAATCCCAAATGATTCTCTCTGATCTGTGTATTCACTGTAAATCTCCTGTGCCATTCTGGAAAACCTCAAATAAAGATCCATGCGAGGCGGTACAAAAATTATTTCCGGGCAAACCTGCCTTGCCTGCCACAATGCCATACCTGTTTTTACTCCGGCTCGCTTTGCAATATAATTCGCAGTCAGCACAATTCCATGTCTTGCCTCCGGATCGCCCCCAACTGCCATCGGCTTTCCGGCAAGTTCCGGATGATGCAACATCTCGACACTTGCGTAAAAGCAATTCATATCTGAATGAAGAATTGTCCTGCTCATAACATTCACCTACCAGTCTTAAAAATCGTAATAAAACTTCTTTGCTTCATATTGACTTTGTGAAGTTTTTGAATTATAATTTCTACTAACTTCACGAACATTTGTTTGTATTCTATACGTGATAATGAACTCTGTCAATAGTTTTTATAAAGTTGATGAAGTTACGATTTCAAAAACTTGGAAAGGATCCCACTATGAATTTTTCAGACAAGATTAAATATCAACGAGAACAGAATCATCTGACACAGAAAGAGCTTGCAGAACTGGTCGGCGTATCACAGCGTGCAATTGCAGCTTATGAAAGTTCCGGCACCATCGCACGAATCTCTACTATGAGAAAACTCGCTCATGCATTAAATGTCTCTTACGATTATTTAAAACATGATGAGATCACAGATCCTTCTTATGGAATTGAAAAAATGGATTATATTGATGAAGTCAATGGACAGCTTGGTGAAAAAGGAGCCAAAGACATCAATGAGATTCTCGAAGCCAACCGTGCTCTTTTCGCTGGTGGCGAACTTGACGAAGAAGCAAAAGATGCTTTCTATCAGGCTGTAACCAAAGCATATCTTTCCTGTAAGATGGAAGCAAAAAGACATTTGGACGGAAAAAGAAAAACACTGAAACGGAAAGTGATTCATAGGTGTCCGTATTTTCGTACAGCACTTTTGCTACTCTATACTTGTAGCAAACTATCTTATGAAATATCGAGGTGTTTTTATGAGTTCAAAATGTATAAGAGACACTGTTAATAAAGTAAAAGCAAAATATCAGGAAAGTGATCCGTATCGCCTTGCAGCCGCTATGCATATTATTGTTAAAAAGCTTCCGCTTGGAACTAATCCAAACTGTTGTAAAGGCTTCTGTATGCGGGAATGTCGAAAGACCTGCATCGTCATTAACTGCGACCTACCGGAAATCATACAACAGATTATCCTGATCCACGAGATTGGGCACGCACTCCTTCATCAGAAACCCCTTCAGATCAAGTGTTTTCATGATTTTGAATTATTCGATGGAGTGTCACAATGTGAATATGAAGCGAATTGCTTTGCCGCTGATTATCTTCTGGAGGATGAAGATGTCCTGGAAATGCTTAACGCTGATATGTCCTTTTTCCAGGCTGCCGCAGAACTGAAAGTTCCACCGGAACTTCTTGATTTCAAATTCCGAATGATGAAACGTAGCGGTGTTCAGATTGTAGATTCTCCGATTACTTCCAACAGTGACTTTTTAAAAGATATCCCTACTTCGGGAATAATAGAAAATTACTAAATATGCTATTTTTGAAAAAGGAGATTTTTGAAAATGATCAACTTAAATAAACATAGAATAGACTTTGGAAAAGGGGACGTAGGTATTGGTGTCATCGGAAACACTACAGATTCCGCACAACTGGCATTTTATAATCAGAGTACACGTCCCATCCATATACTCAAGAATCCAGATCAGAATCCTGGGTTCGAACCCATGGAATTTGAAGAAGAGCCTTTTATCATGAGCTTTTCCAATCCAGAAAGCATTGATGCAGTTATTTCAATTTTACAACGTGCCAAATATATTAATTTCACTTCTAAAAGTGAACAGCAAAAAACAGAATAGATGAATGATGTATCTTATAAAGAATGGCCGTCTTTTCTCCAATGAGCAGGCAGCCATTTCTCATGTAATTCTTTAATACAAATCTCCCACATATCCATCTGCTTCCAGATGCATATAGCACTCATCCACCTTCTCTGATTCCAGAATCCGCAAAACGTGTTCCATACCTGTAGCAAGTTCTTTTGTTTTTAACTCTTCCAGCGGAATCCAATAAACTCTTCCTTCCTCAGAACTTTTCAAGTCTCCGGTAAACTTATCTGCTTTATACAGGGTAATGACATAATGCACTCCGCCCTTATGCCAATGATATAATCCTCCAAGCTTCGGTGCTTCAACCGTAAGTCCCGTCTCTTCCCACACTTCCCGAATCATAGATTTCTGAAAAATCTCATTTGCTTCTACATGCCCGCCCGGAAAAGTTGTACCGGTATAGCTATCATTCACTTTATCCAGAGCCAGTACATTCCCTTTATGATCCTGAATCATACACATATTCATAAAACAGACCTTCTCAATCTGACTCTCTTCTTTTTCATTCAGAGATTTTCTGACACGTTTGTTGATATCCGATCGTTTGGATTTATAATGCTTGAAGACCTCTCCATACGGAATCCAGATTTCAGCATCTTCAATTTTTTCATAAACAGAATCCACCACTTCTTCCAGATGTTTGTCCCTCGGAAAAGTACATTTTTTCATATAATAATCTCTGGTTGCCTGAAACATCCATTCCGCAATCTTTTCTTTCTGCTTCATTTTTAACTTGGAGTACTTCTTATTCGTTTGCAGTAATCTCCCATCTATCATCTTATGGTTTTTCCGTGACATCGGTTTGACCTCTTTTCTTCTTTCTCGTTCAGATTTTACTATACCACAGAATCATGCTTGCGTCATACTTCAGAGCTTCGATGTCCTCTTTTTCTTCTCTCAGTACCTTATTTATAGAGGGTTCTTTTTTAGGACTCTCTTCCGGAGGCTGTGCCACCGGTAAATAGCAAGGACAGGAAGTGTATATACACTTCCGGAAAACCAGCAATTTAGGGAACCCTGCCCTAAATTAAAAACACAGAAGTCACTACTTCGAAGAACCAAAGAAAGGAGAATCTGCCTATGGCAAAGAGAAAAAGAAATATACAGATTTTGTTTTGTGTTTCCCCAGAAGAAAAAAAGCTTATTCGTAGAAAGATGATTGAATCAAAGACAAAAAATATGGGAGCTTATCTTCGTAAAATGGCAATCGACGGCTACATCGTCAACACCGATACCACTCCACTGAAGAAACAGTATGAGGAAATGCACAAGATTGGCATAAATATCAACCAGATTGCAAAAAAGGTAAATACCACCGGAGATCTATATCCGGAAGAAATGCAAGAATTGAAAGAGATGGTGAAAGAACTATGGCATATATTAAGATCTTCCCCATTAAAGTAACAGACAAGAAAGCTCTGGACTATATCACGAATCCAGACAAGACTGAAGAAAAACTGCTGGTTTCCAGTTTTGGCTGTTCCCCGGAAACTGCTGATCTCGAATTTTCCATGACTAGAGAAATGGCAAAAAAGAATGGAATGGACAAAAGTGATAACCTGGCATTTCATCTGATCCAGTCATTTAAACCTGGAGAAGTTGATGCCGAAACTGCCCATCGCTTAGGACAGCAATTTGCAGCCGAAGTACTGAAAGGAAAATATGAATACGTGATCAGTACCCATGTTGATAAAAAGCACATTCATAACCATATCATCTTCAACGCTGCAAGCTTTGTTGATCATCACAAGTATGTTTCCAATAAGCGGAGCTACCATAAACTCTGCAGAATCAGTAATCGTATCTGCCTGGAAAATGGACTTGCCACCAGTATGCCAACCGGAGAAAAAGGAAAAAGCTATAAGAGAACATGGAATATCATCGTGGCACCAGTTGGAAAGCCAAGCTACGTGTTGCAGTTGATAAAGCAATCTGGACTTCCATCAACTATGAGGAATTTCTACAAAAAATGCAGTTAGCCGGATATGAAGTCCGCCAAGGAAAACACCTGTCCTTCCGTGCACCGGAGCAGAAGAACTTCACTTATATGAAATCTCTTGGAAGCTATTATTCAGAAGAAAATGTCCGCATCCGTTTGGCAAAAAACCGTAACAAAATAAAAGCTCCAAGGCATCTGTCCAGAGAAGCTCGCCTGTATATCAATATCTCCACTTATGTTACGACCGGCAATCGAGAAGGATTTGAACGATGGGCAAAACTAAATAACCTGAAAGAAGCGGCACGCACCTTCAACTATCTTTCCGAAAATAACCTGCTGAATTATGAAGATTTCCAACAGCATGTTTCTGATGTTGATGCTTCTGTTAAAGCGGCTGATCAAAGAATAACGCAAATCAACAGTGAGCTGAGCACACAGAAAATCATTCAAAAACACTGTGATTCTTACCGTCTCTGCCGAAAAGTGATTGAAGATTGCAAATCTGCTAAAAATCCAAAAGCATACCGAACCAAACATCAAGCAGAATACCAACTGCACGATTCACTAAAAAAAGAGCTTCAGGATCTCGGTGTTACCAAAATCCCAAGCTCTAATAAAATCCAGAAGAGGATAGAAAATCTTGAATCTGAACAAGCTGCTACTGTCCGGGAAAAACAAGAATTGCAGAAAAAGCAGAAGACACTGAATATCATTAGACAGAATTTCACATCACTGCTTAATGCTCCGGAGATGCAAATTCCCATATCAGAAAAAGAGCTAACTCTCTAAAAAGAAGGAGGTACCTACTTTAACGGTGCCTCTTGCTTTTCGTCTAATCTATTTATATCTTCCTCTTTATGCAATTTCCCATATTACAGTTGCCGTATCAATAACATTAATATCGTCTGCCTCAATATCTATATCATATGCTCCCGGTGCACTCATTTCACATTCCGTACACTCCATTAATCTCATTTCATTCAATGGCTTTGTTACAAAATCTATCTCTCCCCAAGAATAATCAATTGCCTGTATTTCACCCAATTTCACATTTGCTGCTGTTGTAAGCACCTGTGCCTTTTGAATGGAATCCTCGATTGCTTTATGTAACAGCTCATTTTTACATTTTTCTACATCTGCCACTGTATACTCAATAGAAAACTCTGGCCTTAATGAGCTATGAGCCAAAGCGTAAAGGACTTGCCCTAATCTTTTATTATCAGCTGCAAACTCTATTTTCATATGGTGATTATACTTATAACCTTTAAATCTTCGCTTCCAGCTCTTATCTCTGTCCTAATAGCTTTCATATTCTGTATCGACATTAAAATATACTGTTTTAAGGTCTTTTCTCTGAAAACCAAGTTTCTCAAACAAATCCTTGAGAAGCTCTGTATCTTCTGTTGACCTTCGGAGAGTATCTTCATATTCTTTGCAAAGTTCTTCCTTGCTGACATATAACCGGATCATATCCGGCTTTACTGCTATTTTACCTTTTCCCGTAACTTTAATTGTTCTCATTATCTTTGCTCTTCCTTTCATTCTCATTATATTCATACCCATTGATTAAAAGCTCTATCATCTTCTTTGTCATCTGAATATACTTACCAAACGGATTAATCACAATTCCATTCACCTGTTCCCAATTAAGTGCCAGACGAAGTATTGATTCAATAGACTGATTCATCTGCACATTTCCAGCAGAACCCTTATGCATCTCTTCAGAAGATGTAAATACTCCAATCCATTCTTTTTCATCAGAATCTTTTACAGTCTCTATTTTAAGTCTTACATCATGGTCAAGCGAAATCGTGTCACCAGCCTTTACTTTACTTATCTGTTCTTCCGACATAAAAGGATTTTCCGTGATATATGGAACAATAACTTCTCCTGCCTGCTGCATTCTTGTTACCATAACTTCCATAAATAACAGCATTCCATTTTTATCCTGCTGAATATAATACTGGTCGATTGCTGCCTCAATCATCTGATTTGCCTGTGTCTCATCCACTTCATCTGAATAAGTATCCACGCTCCTGCCAAGTACATGATCAAATTCATCAAGAACATCCGTCATCAGTCCCTTATCAATCCGGCTTCTACACTCTGCAATCAGCACAGCTGGGATCCCATAAAATGCTTCTGCAATACTTCCTGTAATAGCACCAAGCGTATCCGTATCTCCACCAAGTGATACTGCATTCCGTATGGCATCCTCAAAATCTTTGGATTCCAGAAATGCGATGATTGCCTCTGGTACTGTTTCCTGACAGCTTTCAACATGATGGTAGTAGGTTCGGATATTATCCAATGTTCTACTCAGATCATAATGAAATTCCCTCTCGATATAAGTTTTGATTTCTTCTTTTGAAGATCCATTCCTTGCCATATATATTGCACTTGCAGTTGACTCTGCACCCTTTATACCTTCTGGATGATTATGTGTCACATTCGCTGTAGCTCTAGCTACCTCTCTGGTTCTTTCCATCGAATCATAAAGCCAGCCTACTGCTGACACTCTCATGGCTGAACCATTTCCATAGCTTCCGTATGGCTTCGGATTATTTTCTTTAAGCCAATGTCTGAAGCTTCCACCATAGCCTGCATGTGGATATCTTTTTCCCCAATCCTGCATATTGGATGCTACCGCATCTTCAATTTTCTTTACTGCTGCTTCCGGTCCGACTGCCAGGAGAGCTTCTCCAACTGCTATTGTCATAACAGAATCATCTGTAAAGCCACAGCCTTCACTAAACAAATCAAAATTCTTTGTTTTATCACCTCTGTCAAACTCAAACGGACTTCCTATAATATCTCCTAAAATTGCTCCGTACATATATGCCTCCAATTCCCGGATTACTCCGGCACCTCTCTTTCTCTGTTACAATACAAGGCGTTTGTTCAGCTTCTTACGTTCTTTCATCTCAAAAATCCGCTTTCGCCCTGCTCTGGTCTGTTTCCGTGAGCCCGCTTTTCTATGGCCCTGACCGCCTTTTCATCATTCACTGCCATATCCGCAAAACAGTTGATGTCGGCAAGAACGGCATTGAATAAATCCCTTTGCTTCTATATTGTGGGCACTACACTCGCTTCTTCCGTTTCTTGCATAATTATTACATGAATACTGTACACAGTCGATAATCTCTGGGCGTTTCCTCCTGTGTACGTTCATTGCCCGCAGAGCACATCCGCAGTCCACACACTTGATAACGCCTGCAAAAAATATTTACAAATCCTCCCTTGTTCTGTGGAAGCCTACGACTTGTAATAAGCTGTTGGACAATATCAAATTCCTCCTGCGTGACTATTCCCTCATGGGTATTGGGTATCACTTCCCATTCTTCGGGCAGCTTAGAGGGGCGTTTCTTGTTTTTCATATTGGCGGCAATCCGTTTGTAGCCTACAAGATTTCCCGCATATATCGGGCTTCTTAAAATGCTCCTCACGCTGTTCCCACTCCAAATATAGCGTTTGTCCTCGTTCCCCTCAAAATGACGTTCAAAGCCTGTTTCGCCACGCTCCGCCGCATAAGCGGCAGCGCTGTGCCTGTGAGAGTGAGGGCGTTGCTTCTTCGCTCCATCGTGGCAAAGAGGTTTTCCTGCTCGTCTTTCTTCAAGAAGGACAGTTCCACCGCAG
>VOFH01000765.1_pt1 | contig 20981 bp, 24 predicted proteins | sample 5384091 | NCBI WGS metagenome assembly VOFH01 (sample SAMN12384727, study PRJNA508395) | human gut metagenome | isolation source: healthy gut G | host: Homo sapiens
AGAGACTTCCAGATGCTATCTTTATCGTAGATCCTAAGAAGGAAAGAATCTGCGTTCAGGAAGCACACGCACTTGGTATCACATTAATCGGTATCGCTGATACAAACTGTGACCCAGATGAATTAGATTATGTTATTCCTGGTAACGATGACGCTATCAGAGCTGTTAACTTAATCGTTTCAAAGATGGCTGACGCTGTTATCGAAGCTAATCAGGGTGAAGAAGCTGTAGCCGCTGATGCAGAAGAAGTAGCTGAGGAAGCTTAATATTTAAGTATTGACTTAAGTTTATGTATGCTTCAGCCTGACATATTATCAGGTTGAAGCATTTTTTAAAATTATTTTTTTTATTGGAGGATAATATAATGGCAGCAATTACAGCAGCAATGGTTAAAGAACTTAGAGAGTCTACTGGTGCAGGCATGATGGAATGTAAGAAAGCTCTTACAGAGACAGATGGCGATATGGAAGCAGCTGTTGATGTTCTTAGAAAGAGCGGAGCAGCTAAGGTAGAGAAGAAAGCCGGCAGAATCGCAGCAGAAGGTATCACAAGAGTTGCATATGAAGGTAACACAGCAGTAGTTGCAGAAGTTAACTCAGAGACAGACTTCGTTGCAAAAAGAATGCTGTTTTCCAGGAGTTTGTTCAGAACGTAGCAGATAAGGCTCTCAAGTCATCAGTTGAAAAAGCTGGAGATGGTGAAGATGTATGCAGTATTCTCGATATGAAGTCAGAACTTGAAGAGAAACTCTACAATCGGTGAGAAGCTTTCTTTAAGAAGATTTGAAAAGCTTACAGGTGACTGTGTAGCTTCATATGTTCACGGTGGTGGAAGAATTGGCGTTCTTGTTGCAGCAGAAGGTGCTACAGGAGATGCAGTTAAAGAAGCACTTACTAACATTGCTATGCAGATAGCAGCTATGAACCCACAGTACCTCAGTAGAAATGATATGTCAGCGGAAGAACTTACTAAGTTAAGAGAGATCATCGAAGAGAGTGCGTTAAATGACCCAGCTCTCTTCCAAAGCCAATCTTAAATAAGTTAATTGATAAGGCTATTAACGATAAGGTATGGAGCGATGCTGATATTGCAACATACGAAGAACATAAGAGCAACATGCAGTACTTATTCAACTTCCTTTCAAAGGAAGCTGCTTCTCAGTTAGCTGAGCTTGCATTAGCTGATGGAGCTAATATCGTTGCTGATAAGATCTTTAATGGATTAGTAGAAGGCCGTGTATCTAAGCAGCTTAAGGAAATCTGCCTTATGGATCAGGTTTATGTTAAGGCTGAGGATGGAGATTTATTATATCATATGCACTGCGTTGCTTTTTCCACGCATCCGAAGTCTCGAAGAAACTTCTAAGTGACTACGAAGTAGTCATATTATATCATATGCACTGCGTTGCTTTCCTACGCATCCGAAGTTTCGAAGAAACTTCTAAGTGACTACGAAGTAGTCATATTATGTCATATTAAAAAGTAAATATGTAATGCTGCGAAGTATATATTAGTGTGTTATATATTTAGAATATAATATAACAGCATATGACAATTAATATATGTGTGGTATAATATTATGTGTATTTTATGCACGCCTTGTATGAAACAAAAAATTACATAAAAAGGAGAAAATATGAATGCAAAAGATTCGATTAGAAAAAGGTTGAACAAGAGCTTTGCTATGATTTCTCTTGTATGCAGTATTGGTCTTGTTATATGTGGTATTTCATTATTTGTAATAAGCAGCCAGTATCATAATGCACTTACTAATTATGGATTTGCCCAGGGAGATATTGGTAAGGCTATGACAACATTCTCTGAGGCAAGAAGTTCGTTAAGAGCTGTAATTGGTTATAAAGATATGAATGAGATTGCTGATGAACAGAAGAAGTATGAGACTAAGAAGTCAGCATTTGAAGGTTATATGGCAGATGTTGAGAAGACAATAGTAACTAAAGAGGCCGGTAAAGATGCTTATGCACAGGCTGAATCAGCACTTAATGGTTACTGGACCAAGGCTGACAGCATTTTAAAGCAGGGTGCTACAACAGATAATGGAGCTTCTGGTGCAGCTCAGAAGAAAGAGATTGAAGAGCTTTCACCTATGTACGATAATGTATATGCTGCATTAAAGAATATAATGGATATCAATGTTACTAAGGGTGATGAAGTACAGAATACATTGAATGTTCTTATGTATATATTAATTGTTTTAGTTGTTGCAATTATTGCATTTAGTGTATATATGTCAACACACCTTGGAAGAAGAATTGCTGATAATATTGAGAAGCCAGTAGAAGCATTGGCTGAAAGACTTAAGAAGTTCGCAGCAGGTGATCTTGACAGCGAATTCCCAGAAAGTGAGATTGATGATGAGATAGCTTATATGAATAATGTAGCTAAGGAGATGGCTGCTGACCTTAATCTTATCATCAGCGACTTAAGCAGACTTATGGATGAGATGGCAGCCGGTAACTTTTAAGATTAAGACAGATATCGAAGATAAATATGTTGGTAAATTTGTTAATCTTAAAGATGCAATCCGTAATATGAATAGAAAGATGGATGCTACACTTAAGAGTGTTGATGAATCATCACAGCAGGTAACAGTAGGTTCAGAGAACCTTGCACAGTCTGCACAGGAATTAGCAGAAGGCGCTACAGAACAGGCTGGAGCTGTTGAAGAGCTTCAGGCTACAATAGCAACTCTTACTGAGCAGATTGCAGATACAGCAGATAATTTACAAAAGACAAGTGACAAGGCTGTAGACCATGCGAAGAATGCTGATGCCAGCAAGTAGAGATGCACTCACTTATGGAAGCTATGCAGCGTATTAGTGATACATCTAAGAAGATTGAGAATATCATTTCTGATATTGAAAGTATTGCAAGCCAGACTAATCTTCTTTCTCTTAATGCAGCTATTGAGGCAGCAAGAGCAGGTGAGGCTGGTAAGGGCTTTGCAGTTGTTGCTGAGCAGATTAGAATGCTTGCTGACCAGAGTGCCCAGTCAGCCGTTGATACAAGAACTCTTATTGAAGGTGCATTAAATGAAATAGAAGAAGGTAATACAGTAGCTATGAAGGTTGCTGAATCAATGGATTCAGTTGTTCAGGGAATCAATGATATTGCTGATGTATCTAAGCAGCTTAGCGAGAACTCTAATGTTCAGATTGCAGCTATGAGAGAGGCTGAAAAGGGAATCGACCAGATTTCAGAAGTTGTACAGTCTAACTCAGCAGCATCAGAAGAGTGTTCTGCTACAAGTGAAGAGCTTTCTGCACAGGCAGAAGCTATGAATGAATTAATTTCACAGTTCACACTTAGAGATTAATTAATATTGAAGAATATAATGTATTGTGTTATAATTAATCGGATAATGATTGTTATAATGCAATACATTTTTTTTTGGCTGGTTTGCATTATAAGACAGGCTTGAATTATGGTTATAATCAGTGCTGGTTATAATGGACAATATTTTATATATATCAGACTAATGGAGGATTAAGATGGGCTTATTTGGCAGTAAATCTGATGATAATTCTAAAGATGTATTCAGCAGACTTGGAAAAGAAGTTAAAGAAGATATGATGGTCAATACATTAGAAGATAATGATCTGGCTAAGTTAGCAGCTGGAATGAAAAGTGAGCTTACAGGCTCAGAGAGCAGAGAGTCTATTACAGATAAGCTTGAGGCAGAGCTTAATAATGAGAGCGAAGCTATAGAGACGTTCAGTGACAGTGTCGCACAAGATGAACCAAGATCGGAGTTAGAGCAGATGGCAGAGGAGACAGCGGTTATAACAGCAGGTCTTGTTGTCAGCGGTGATTTGGACTCAGTAGGTTCTATAGATGTATTTGGAACTGTTGAAGGTAATGTTGCCTGCTGTGGAAAGCTTACAGTAAGCGGTACAATAGAAGGAGCGATTATGGCTAATGAAGTGTTTGCTAATAATGCAAAGATTTCAGGAGATATACAGTCTAAGGGTTCAGCTAAGATAGGGCAGGGTACAGTTGTTATAGGTAATATAACAGCAACATCTGCCGTTATAGCTGGTGCTGTTAAAGGTAATGTGGACATTAATCCCGGTTGTCATAGACTCATCCGCTGTAATAGTTGGTGATATTAAGTCTAAGTCAGTTCAGATTAATAATGGAGCTACAATAGATGGAAGATGTTCGCAGTGCTATGCCGATGTTGATACATCTTCAATATTTGATATAAAGGCAGTTGGAAAGCATAACAAAGACGAGATTAAGAGTAGTGTCAATAAAGAGACAGCAGGGTTAGACAGCAAGTCAGCAGATAGCAAGTCAGTTAACGACAGAGCAGTCGATGGCAAAGAAGCAGATAGTAAGTCAGCTAACGACAGAGCGGTCGATGGCAAAGCAGCAGATAATATGTCAGCTGATAACAGTACAGCCGGCAGCACCAGCGAATTAACAGATATTATGGATAATAAAGAAATAACAGTTAATAATCGGTAAAGATAATAGTTAGTACTCTGATAAAATACAATATATATAAAGAATGGAGAAATAATATGAACGACATTAAAAGAGTAATTCTTAAGTTAAGTGGAGAAGCTTTATCAGGTGATAAGAAGTCAGGCTATGATGATGAATTAATTATGGATATAGCAGGACAGGTAAAGCAGATTATAGACAAAGGCATTAATGTAGGTGTTGTAATTGGTGGTGGTAACTACTGGAGAGGCCGTTCTAATGATAATATCGACAGAACTAAGGCTGACCAGATTGGTATGCTTGCAACAATTATGAACTGTATATATGTTTTAGAGATATTCCGTTCACAGGGACTTAAGACTAATATACTTACACCATTTGAATGTGGAAGCATGACAAAGCTTTTCTCTAAGGACAGAGCAAACAAGTATTTTGAGAAAGGCATGGTTGTATTCTTTGCAGGAGGAACAGGTCATCCATATTTCTCAACAGATACAGGTATTGTATTAAGAGCTATTGAGCTTGATGCAGATGCTATTCTTCTTAGCTAAGGCAATTGATGGCGTATATGACAGCGACCCTAAGATCAATCCAAAAGCTAAGAAGTATGATAAAATATCCATTACAGATGTTGTTGATAAGCATCTTGGCGTAATTGATATGACAGCTTCAGTTATGTGTATGGAGAATAAGATGCCTCTTATGGTATTCGGACTTAATGAGAAAGACAGCATTGTTAATGCACTTTCAGGTAAATTTAATGGAACAATTGTAACTGTTGATTAATTTGCCGATTTATTGTAATATTCAGTTATATAATAAAAGATATTAAGAAAGAGAGAAATATAATGAGTGACATTAAAGAATACGAAGATAAAATGAAGAAATCAGTAGACTCATTAAAAGAGGACTACACAACAATAAGAGCAGGAAGAGCTAACCCACATATATTAGATAAAATTAAGGTTGATTATTATGGAACACCTACTTCACTTCAGCAGGTGGCTAATATCTCTGTTCCAGAAGCAAGAATGATTCAGATTCAGCCTTGGGAAGCAAGCCTTATCAAAGATATTGAAAAGGCTATTCTTGTATCAGACTTGGACTTACACCTAATAATGATGGTAAGGTAATAAGACTTATATTCCCTGAACTTAACAGAGGAAAGACGTAAAGAACTTGCTAAGGACGTAAAGAAGAAGGGTGACAATGCTAAGGTTGCCATAAGAAATGTAAGAAGAGATGCTAATGATACTATAAAGAAAGAGAACAAGGCAGGAGATATCTCTGATGATGAAGCTAAGAATCTTGAAGATGATGTTCAGAAGCTTACAGATAAATATATAGCTTTAATAGATAAGGCAATAGAAGAAAAGACTTCTGAGATACTTACAGTATAATGAATAATATATGGGGAGGCTGTTGGTTTATAGCAACAGCCTCCTAATTTATATGGATAATATTATATATACATTAATATAATGATGCTATCTGGCATATAAAAATATAATAATATATGAAATGATAAATGTATCTAAATATGAAGTTATAAGGATACCGATATATGAAACTATAAAATATTGACTGTGGGGTAATGTATGGATAAATATAATGAGGAATTAGGGCTTAAGATACCTGCTCATGTTGCTGTCATACTTGATGGTAATGGACGCTGGGCTAAAAAGAAGCATATGCCAAGAACATATGGACATATGCAGGGAAGTAAAGTTGTAGAAGATATGTTGTATGTTGCAGATGACCTTGGCATACAATATTTTACAGTATATGCTTTTTCAACAGAGAACTGGAAGCGTTCAGAAGAAGAAGTAGGCACTCTTATGAGCATTTTAAGAAAGTATCTTAAAGATTGTGTCAAGAAGTCTATGAAGAACAATGTAAGGTGCCGTGTTATAGGACGCAGGGAAGAATTAAGTGATGATATAGTTGAGAGTATTAATAATCTTGAAGAAAAGACTAAGAATAATACAGGACTCAATTTCACAATAGCAATCAATTATGGTGGCAGAGATGAGATTGTAAGAGCCGTCCAGAAGATTGCACAGGATGTTAAAGAGGGAAAGATTGCACCAGAGGCTATAGATGAGGCTATGATAAATGCTAATCTTGACACAAAGGATATTCCTGACCCGGATCTTTTGATAAGAACTAGTGGCGAGCAAAGACTTTCTAATTATCTTCCATGGCAGCTTGCATATACAGAATTCTACTTTACAGATGTATTCTGGCCGGATTTTAACAGGGAAAAACTTATTAAGGCTTGTGAGAAATATAATAAAAGAGACAGAAGATATGGCGGAGTTAAGGAGGAATAGAATTTGTTAAAGAGGATAATAAGCGGAATATGCCTTGTGGCAATTGCCGTTCCATCATTGTATTTTGGTGGCTGGCTGTTATATGCGGTATGTCTTATGGTAGCACTTATAGGTAATTTTGAATTGTTAAGGGTCACCAATCTTCAAAAGACACCATTGGGAATATGTGCATATGCGGCAACAATAGCATATTTTATAAGCCTTAACATAGCAGAGCATAGATATACTACGCTAATTCTTGTAGTAACATTTCTTGTTATGATGAGCGTGTATGTATTCACGTTTCCAAAGTATAAGGCGGAAAATGTTATGTGGGCATTCTTTGGAATCATATATGTAACCGTGATGATAGCTTATATATATGAAACAAGAATGTCAGATAATGGAATATTTATTGTGTGGCTTATATTTATTGCTTCGTGGGGAAATGATACATTTGCTTATTTCACAGGAGTGTGCATAGGAAAGCACAAAATGGCACCTGTGTTATCACCTAAGAAGTCGGTTGAAGGTGCAATAGGCGGAGTGATTGGTGCAACAATACTCGGTGCGGTATACGGAGCTTTAGTAAGTTCTAAAATGGCAGGTGTTATTGATAATTCGTCTGTGGCATTTGCAGTAGCAAGCCTTGCAGGGGCGTTATTGTCAATAGTTGGTGACTTGGCGGCATCTGCAATTAAGAGAAATTATAATGTTAAAGATTATGGTACATTAATTCCGGGACATGGTGGAATTATGGATAGATTTGACAGCGTAATATTCACAGCACCGGTTGTATACTGGGCGATAATACTGCTTAACAGTATAGGACTTTAAAGTTACTATAGTATAGATTAGGAAAGGGTGTAGATAATGAGAGGAATATCAGTTCTAGGTTCGACTGGTTCAATAGGAACTCAGACTTTAGATGTTATTAGAAGAAATAAAGATATAAAGGTTGTTGCACTTGCAGCAGGAACAAGAGTGAAAGAATTAGCAGAACAGGTAAGGGAATTCAGACCATCTTTGGTATGTATTGGAACTGAAAAGCTTGCGGGCGAGTTAAAGCTTCTGCTTTCAGATATTGATGTAAAGATAGTGTATGGTGATGAGGGACTTATAGAAGCGGCAACACATAAAGAAGCTGATATTGTTCTTACGGTACCGTTGTTGGAATGATGGGCATTGTTCCAACGATTAAAGCAATTGAAGCACATAAGGATATTGCACTTGCCAATAAGGAGACACTTGTAACAGCAGGACATATTATAATGAAGCTTGCTAAGGACAATAATGTTAATATATATCCTGTTGACAGCGAACATTCAGCGATATTTCAGTCACTTAGCGGCGAATATCCTAAGGAGGTTGAAAGAATACTTCTTACAGCTTCTGGTGGTCCATTCAGAGGAAAGAAAAGAGCTGACCTTGTAAATGTGACAGTTGAGGATGCACTTAAGCATCCTAACTGGGCTATGGGACGCAAGATAACAATAGATTCTTCTACTATGGTTAATACTTGAGGTGATGGAGGCACAGTGGTTATTCAATGTTCCATCATCTAAGGTCACTGTGGTTGTACAGCCACAGAGCATAATTCATTCTATGGTGCAGTTTGTTGACGGTGGTGTAATGGCCCAGCTTGGAAGTCCTGATATGAGACTTCCTATACAGTATGCTCTTTATTATCCTGAAAGAAGAGAGCTTAACACTGAGAGAGTGGATTTCTTTGAACTTGGCAATATTACATTTGAAAAGCCTGATATGGATACATTTAAAGGACTTAAGCTTGCTTATACAGCTTCTGATAAGGGCGGTAACATTCCAACAGCATTTAATGCGGCAAATGAGCTTGCAGTTGCAAAGTTCCTTGACAGAAAGATAAAGTATCTTGATATACCTGATATTATAGAGTATGCAATGAATGAAGTACGTTATATTGATAATCCGTCTGTAGACGAAATATTAGAAACAGAACAGACAGTCTATGAAATGATAGAAAACCGTTTGAAGAATGGAGGAGCAGAGTGGTTATAAATATAATATTAGCGATACTTGTATTAAGCATAATCATAATTATACACGAGTTTGGACATTTTATTGTAGCTAAGGCAAATGGAATTACAGTTGTGGAATTCTCACTTGGATTTGGACCTAAGCTTATACATTTTAAGAAAGGTGAAACAGAATATAGTCTTAAGCTGCTTCCTTTTGGTGGAGCCTGTATAATGCTTGGTGAGGATTTCTTAGAGGCAGATGATGATGAGCAGGAAGATGCAACAGAAGGCAATAATACTGGCAAAGCTGGAAGCGAGTTGGATAATGACTTTTGCAATGGTAAAACAGCAGAAGATAATGGCTTTGGCAATACTTCAAGGTATTCATCTGATAATACATCGGCTGGAAGCTATATGTCTGAGAAGAAAAAGCAGGAAGCACTGGAAGCTGGCTATGATATGTCCAAATCATTTGCTAATAAGTCAGTGTGGGCAAGGATTGCAGTTATAGCAGCTGGACCAATATTTAACTTTATACTGGCATTTGTCTGCTCGGTTGTAATTATTGGAAGTATAGGCTATGACCCTTGTATGGTTGATGTTGTATATGATAATTCACCAGCGGTAAGTGCAGGGCTTAAGGAAGGTGACAAGATTATAAAGGTTAATAACCAGAAGATAACATTTTACAGGGATTATTCTTTCTATAGGGTGTACCACGCTGATGATACTATGAATATAACATATGAAAGAGATGGACAGAAATATACAACAACTCTTACTCCTGAATATGTTAAACAGCAGAAGTACCAGATGGGTGTTACTTTAGAGCAGAATGGGAAAATAGCAGGCGTATCTGACGGAACACCAGCACAGAAGGCTGGGATTAAGAAGGGTGATATAATAACAGCGGTTAATGGCGTTGCAGTTGACGGAAGTACCAAGATTATTGAGCTTGTAGGACAGTGTAATGGCGAGAGTGTTGATATTACAATAAACAGAGATGGTAGTACAATGCAGTTAAATGTGACACCGGATTCTGTAGAGAATGAATATTACTATACAGGCTTTGCAAGTTATGGGGCAAGACAGAAGGTTTCGCCTATATCAGTAATCGGCTATGCATTTAAGGAAGTTGGATATAGTGTTAATACTGTAGTTAAGAGCCTTGGAATGATGTTTACAGGACAGGTGGGGATTAATGATCTTTCTGGTCCTGTCGGAACAGTAAGTGCTATGAGTAATATTGTAGAAGAAAGCAAGGCAGATGGAACATTTTATGTAATCCTTAATCTTTTAAATCTTGCAGGACTTATAAGTGCCAACCTTGGCGTTATGAACCTTCTTCCAATACCGGCACTTGATGGCGGAAGACTTGTATTTCTTATACTTGAAGTATTAAGAGGCAAGCCGGTCAAGAAAGAACACGAGGGTATGGTGCATTTTGTTGGTATGATATTCTTATTTGTTCTTATGATATATGTTATGTTTAAAGATATAAGAGGACTTTTTTTAATTAAGAAATGAGGCTTAATATGTATAGAGATAATACAAAGGTTGTAAAAATAGGCAATAAGTTAATCGGTGGCGGCAATCCTATAATGATTCAGTCTATGACTAACACAAGAACTGATGATGTTGAGGCAACTGTCAGCCAGATACTGGCTTTAGAGAAAGCAGGCTGTGATATTATAAGATGTACAGTTCCAGATATTAATGCCGCTAAAGCAATCAAGGAGATTAAGAAGCATATTCATATTCCATTGGTTGCAGATATACATTTTGATTACAGAATGGCAATAGAGGCAATTAATAATGGGGCTGACAAGATTAGAATTAATCCAGGCAATATCGGCGGAACAGACAAGATAAAGGCTGTTGTAGATGCTGCCAGGGCTAGAAATATACCAATCAGAGTAGGGGTCAACAGTGGTTCACTTGAGAAAGACCTTATTGAGAAATATGGCGGAGTAACAGCAGAAGGAATCGTTGAGAGCGCACTTGACAAGGTTAAGATTATTGAAGACTTAGGTTATGATAATCTTGTTGTCAGCATTAAATCTTCAGATGTAATGATGTGCGTTAAAGCACATGAGCTTATTGCAAAACAGACTAATCATCCGCTTCATGTTGGAATTACTGAGTCGGGTACGTTATTCAGCGGAAGCATTAAGTCATCAATAGGTCTTGGGCTTATATTAGGACAGGGCATAGGTGATACAATAAGAGTTTCACTTACAGATGACCCTGTAAAGGAGATAGAGGCAGCTAAGCTTATTCTTAGGACACTTGGTTTAAGAAAAGGTGGTATTGAGGTTGTATCTTGTCCTACCTGTGGAAGAACTAAAATTGACCTTATCGGTCTTGCCTCAAAGGTTGAGGAGCTTGTTAGAAACTATGACCTTGATATTAAGATAGCTGTTATGGGCTGTGTTGTAAATGGTACCCTGGAGAAGCTAAGGAGGCTGATATAGGAATAGCAGGTGGTGACGGCTGTGGTGTTCTTATAAAGCATGGCGAAATAATTAAGAAGTTTGAAGAAGATAAACTGTTAGCAGTGCTGAAGGACGAATTAGATAATTGGAAAGACTGATTATTATTATCCTTTGGCAGAAGGTGTTGGTTAAAGATGCGTAGATTTTTTGAAGTATTTAAGACATTAAAACTGCCAGAGGATATTGGTATGTATATGGAAAATGTTGAGGTTACGAGAGTATCCAAGACATCAACGAACTCATTGGCGAGAGTATACATAAAGAATGACAGGGTTATAAGCAAGAAGATAATATACAGGGTAGAAGATGCCCTTTAAAAAGCAGATATTCCGTATACAGAATATGGATGTAAGAATTATAGACAGATATAATCTGTCAAAGCAGTATACGCCACAGACAATAATGGATGTGTATTATGACAGCATATTATTTGAATTGGAGAAATACTGGACACTTGAGTATAATCTTTTAAAGAATTCAACGTGGGAGTTTGAAAAGGATGACCTGCTTGTGCTTACATTAGAGGACGGATTTCTTGCAAGAACCTATGCAGATGACCTTAAGGAATATTTTCAGCTTATATTTCTTAACCGTTTTGGCTTTGAGATAGATGTTGAATATAAGTATGTTGCCAAGCTTGAGAAGCGTTATGAGAAAGAAAATGAACATAAGCTTAATCTTAGAATTAAGCAGATTGAAGATAACTTTATGGCAGCAGGCGAAGAAGCCAAGAGCGATAATGGGGCAGAGAAGAACAAAAAAGTATGCCGAACAGAAAGCTAAAGCCGCTGCATTTTTTTAATGAAAGAGGAGCTTCTGGAAAAGATCTTACACGTTATAGAAAGCCAGCTAATACAGATATATTATATGGAAGGGACTTTGACGATGAAGTTACTGCCATAGAACAGATAGAATCGCCAATAGGTGAAGTTGTCATAAATGGTATGATAAGAAGCATAGAAACAAGAGAGATAAGAAACGAAAGAACTATATTATCTATCGTTGTTACAGATTTTACAGACAGCATTGTAGTGAAAATGTTTGCAAGAAATGAACAGCTTCAGATCTTTATGAATTCATTAAAAGGGTAATTTTCTTAAGATAAAAGGCATAGCTTCAATGGATAAGTATGATCAGGAGATTACTATATCCAATGTGTCAGGAATACGAAAAGGAAGTGATAACAGGTCAGTAAGAAATGACTTATCACTTCATAAGAGGGTAGAGCTTCACTGCCATACCAAGATGAGTGATATGGATGGTGTATCTTATGCCAAGGATATAATAAAGCAGGCGATAAGCTGGGGACACAAGGCAATTGCGATTACTGACCACGGAGTTGTGCAGGCGTTCACGGAAGCTTATCACACTATGCAGGATCTGGAGTTTAAGTATAAGAAAAAAGGTGAGAAGTTAGATTTTAAGGTTATATATGGTGTTGAGGCATATCTTGTCGATGATACCAGGAAGATAGTAATTAATCCGGCTGGACAGGACTTTAAAGGGGAATTCGTTGTATTTGATCTGGAAACAACGGGATTTTCGGCTTTGGTAGACAGGGTAATAGAGATAGGTGCGGTAAAGATTAAGAATAATGAGATTGTAGACAGATTTTCAACATTTGTTAACCCACAGATACCTATATCTTTTAGAATTGAGAATTTAACAGGTATTAATGACCAGATGGTTATGAATTCAGGAACTATCGAGCAGATACTGCCTGATTTTATAGAATTCTGTAAGGGTTGTGTTATGGTAGCCCACAATGCGGAATTTGATATGAGTTTTATAATTAATAATGCTGAGAAAATGGGGATAGAATTTGCACCTACTTATATAGATACAGTGCTTTTGTCACAGTTCCTTATACCGGCATTACATAATTATAAGCTTGATACATTAACCAAGCATCTTAATGTTGTGCTTGATAACCACCACAGGGCGGTTGATGATGCAGAGGCAACAGCACATATATTCTTAAAGCTTGTGCAGATGCTTTATGAGAGGGATATATATACACTTGATAAGCTTAATGAAGAAGGAACGCTTGATGATGAGTCAATTAAGAAGCTTCACCAGTACCACTGTATAATACTTGCCTCTAATGAGATGGGAAGAATTAATCTGTACAGGCTTGTGTCGGCTTCACATCTGCAGTATTTTAACAGATTTCCAAAGATACCAAAGAGCCTTGTCAATAAGTACAGGGAAGGTCTTATAATAGGAAGTGCGTGTGAGGCAGGAGAGCTGTTCCGTGCTATGGTAAATGGACGTTCAGATGCGGAGATTGCAAGAATAGTTAATTTCTATGATTATCTTGAGGTGCAGCCAATCGGTAATAACAGTTTTATGATTGAGAAGGAAGATTATTACGTTAAAGACGAGGAGGACTTAAGAGATCTTAACAGAAGAGTCATATCTTTAGGTGAAAAGTTCGACAAGCCTGTAGTTGCAACGTGTGATGTGCATTTTCTTAATCCAGAAGATGAAATATACCGTAGAATAATTATGGCAGGAAAAGGCTTTGATGATGCGGATAACCAGCCACCACTGTATCTGCATACTACAGAGGAAATGCTTCAGGAGTTCGATTATCTTGGAAATGATAAGGCATATGAGATAGTTGTAACTAACACGAATAAGATAATGGATATGTGCGAGAAGATTAGTCCGGTACGTCCTGATAAACGTCCTCCTGTAATTGAGAATTCAGATCAGATGTTAAGGAATATATGCCATAACAGGGCACACGAAATATATGGACCAGAACTTCCACAGATTGTTACAGAAAGACTTGAGCGTGAGCTTAATTCAATTATATCTAATGGTTACTCTGTTATGTATATCATTGCACAGAAGCTTGTATGGAAGTCAAATGAAGATGGTTATCTGGTAGGTTCGCGAGGTTCTGTTGGTTCTTCCTTAGCGGCAACTATGGCTGGTATTACAGAGGTTAATCCGCTTAGTCCGCATTATCTTTGTCCAGAGTGCTTTTTATGTTGACTTTGATTCAGAGGAAGTTAAGAAGTTCGCTGGGGGTGCAGGGTGTGATATGCCAGATAAGGTGTGTCCTAATTGTGGTCATAAGTTAAATAAATTAGGTTTTGATATACCATTTGAAACCTTTTTAGGATTTAAGGGTAACAAAGAGCCTGATATCGATCTTAACTTTTCTAATGAATACCAGAGTAAGGCACACGCTTATACAGAGGTTATATTTGGAAAGGGACAGACATTCAAGGCTGGTACAATCGGTACTGTCGCAGAAAAAGACAGCGTATGGATATGTTCTTAAATATCTAGAGGAGAGAGGCAGGGTTAAACGCCGCTGTGAAATAGAACGTATTGCTGAGGGCTGTATAGATATAAGAAGAACAACAGGACAGCATCCGGGAGGAATTGTAGTTCTTCCTATTGGTGATGAGATACATTCATTTACACCGGTACAGCACCCTGCCAACGATGTAAAGAGTGGAATTGTAACAACGCATTTCGATTACCATAGTATTGACCATAACTTGTTAAAGCTTGATATTCTTGGGCATCTTGACCCTACTATGATTAGAATGCTGCAGGATTTAACAGGTATTGACCCTTTGGAAATACCACTGGATTCAAGAGAAGTAATGTCTTTATTCAAGGATACTTCGGCACTTGGAATTACGCCTGAGGATATTGGCGGTTGTAAGCTTGGTGCACTTGGAATACCAGAGTTTGGTACAGATTTTGCTATGCAGATGCTTATTGATACTAAGCCACAGTATTTTTCTGACCTTGTAAGAATTGCAGGGCTTTCACACGGAACTGATGTATGGCTTGGTAACGCACAGACACTTCTTAAAGAGGGCAAGGCAACCATATCTACGGCGATATGTACACGAGATGACATTATGATATACCTTATCCAGAAAGGACTTGAAAGTGAGCTTGCATTTACAATAATGGAGAAGGTAAGAAAAGGTAAGGGACTTACACCTGAATGGGAACAGATTATGAGGGAACACGGTGTTCCAGACTGGTATATATGGTCTTCTAATAAAATCCAGTATATGTTCCCGAAGGCAACATGCCGCAGCTTACGTTATGATGGCATGGCGAGTAGCTTACTGCAAGGTGTTTTATCCGCTTGCCTACTACTGTGCATATTACAGTATAAGAGCCAATGCGTTTGATTATGAAAAAATGGCAATGGGAAGGGAACGATTGGAGTATTATATTAATGACTACAAAGCTAAGAAAGCAGACGGCACGATATCAATGTTGAAGATGATGAGCTTAAGGATATGCGTATTGTTCAGGAAATGTATGCAAGAGGCTTTGAGTTCGTACCTATTGACATATACAAGGCAAAGGCAAGGTCATTTCAGATAATAGATGGAAAGATTATGCCATCATTTAAGGTAATATCCAAGGTTGGTGAGTCTGCTGGAGAATCAATAGAGATAGCCGCAAGGGATGGTGAGTTCTTATCAAAGGACGACTTGCGCCAGAGAGCCAGGATTGGACAGACGGTTATAGAGAAGCTTGGCGAGCTTGGACTTCTTGATGGAATGGCAGAGAGCAACCAGTTATCATTATTTGATGTTATATAGTATTGCATATACATATATAAGTGTGTTATCATCATATAATATATGCGGTTAGAATACGATTATAAAGATGCAGTATATATGTTTAATTAATTAGATGAGGTGAAAAATGTTAAAAAATATCTTATATGTTTTCTTGTATCAATGGTACCTATTGTTGAACTTAGAGGAGCAATTCCTATATCACAGGGAATGCAGCTTCCATTATTACAGTCATATATAATATGTGTAATAGGTAATATGCTTCCGGTTCCGGTTATATATCTTTTGCAAGACGTGTTCTTGAATGGGGTGCAGACAAGAAATATATCGGAAAGTTCTTTACATTTTGTATTGAAAAGGGTCACAAAGGTGGAGAAAAGTTAAAGCAGAAGGCTGGGAATGGTCTTTTATAGCACTTTTATTATTCGTTGGTATTCCAATACCTGGTACAGGTGCGTGGACAGGAACACTTGCAGCAAGCTTCCTTGATATGGGCTTTAAGAAGAGTGTAATTGCTGTTCTTGGAGGAGTATTGCTTGCAGGTATAATAATGGGTATTGCTTCAGCAGGAGTATTTACAGCAATATTTAGTTTTGCATAAGCATAGTGTATAATAATATTAAAGAATATAATTAATAAATACCGCATATATTCTACAGATTAATGCGTATCCGGTTATGGGACATAAAAGTTGTAGAATATATGCGGTATTATATTTTGTGTAATAGTAAATTCTTTTTATTGCGGTTTGAGATTACTTATTAATATGTTGCAGATTTTCTTGGTGTCTTTGGTAGAGCGGGTCTTGTTATAGGCTATTCCGTATTGTATTTCACGCTGGTCTGTAATGGGCAGGATGCGGCAGTTATCAAGCGGGGTATCAATGCAGAATTCAGGCAGTATTGCAATGCCATAGCCACATTGTGCAAGAAGCTCACTTGTCTGGCTGTTCTCACATATAAAGTGATAATTATCCTGTGAATGAAGCACGAGCTTTTCCTGTAAAAGATTTCCCTGTGTGAAAGGAATTAAACGCTGGTTAAGCAGTAAAAGGCAGTGTCCTTTTAAGTCATCAAAGGAAATAGCTGACATTGAATGTAAGTCTTTATTATCCTCAGTAGTCTTATTATAGTCGTCAGATATCAAGGCATAGCTTTTCATATTTTTTATAGGCTTGAAAGTGCAATCGGTATTTTCAATCATATCTTTAGTAACGAGCATTATATCTATATGTCCGCTTTCAAACATAGTCTTAAGGCGTGAGTAGTCACGCAGAAACAGCATAGGATATATATCGGGCATACATTTTCTTAGTTCTTTTAATGCTGGTTTAAGTGCCTTTAATTCTGCATTGCTTGTACAGCCAATTCTTATATAGGACAATGACTGGGATACCACATTGGCAATCTTCTTGCTTGAAAGATTAATTTTATTAAGGATATCCTTTGCATCTCCATAGAATTCAGCACCGGCATCGGTAAGCTGTACCATTTTCGGTGTTCTTATAAAAAGTGTTGCACCTAGTTCTTCCTCAAGGCTTTTAATATGGTGTGTGACAGTTGGGGTTGTAAGAAACATTTCCTGTGCAGCTTTTGTAAAATTAAGCTTGTCGGCAACTCTTATAAAACATTCTAACTGCTGTGTAGTCATAAAAATCTCCTTAATTATATTAAATAATCTGCATAATTGATTATAGTTCATAATATATTAATATTTCAAGAGTGCATTAGAAAAAATCTAACGATATTGTATTTTTACAAATTCCATTTTTTAATAATAATGTTAAAATCGTTCACGCTGATAGGATTAATTTGTCTGTGTACACCAGATGATAATAATTAAGAATAGCAATGTTAATTGGGGAAGATATTCAGCCAGTAACATATGTATAGTAGCAATTGTGTACAGAAAAGAGGAATGATATGGACATTATTAAAAAGCTTTCCCGTTCAATAAGGGAATATAAAATGGTATCAATTATGACACCAGTGTGTATCGTATTTGAGGTAATATTTGAAATACTTATCCCATTTATGATGGCAAAGATGATTGATTCAGGAATAAGTTCAGGTAATGAAAGTGCACTTGTTAAATATGGGACTTTGCTTATATTCTGCGTAATGGCAGGTCTTGTATTTGGTATCCTTTCAGGAGGTCTATGTGCCACAGCTTCGGCAGGCTTTGCAAAGAATTTAAGAAAGGATATGTATTACAAAATTCAGGAGTATTCATTTGCAAATATTGACAAGTTCTCATCATCAAGTATTGTGACACGTCTTACAACAGATGTAACTAATGTGCAGAATGCTTATATGATGATTATCAGAATTGCGGTAAGAGCACCATTTATGCTTATATTCGCACTTATTGCGGCATTTATGACAAGTACTAAGCTTTCATTAATATTTCTTATTGCAATTCCAGTGCTTGGTATTGGACTTTATATAATAGTAAGCAGATCGCATATATATTTTGAGAGAGTATTTAAGATATACGATAATCTTAATGAAGTAGTAGAAGAAAATCTTACAGGTATGAGAGTAGTTAAGTCCTTTGTCCGTGAAGATTTTGAAGAAAAGAAGTTCACTAGGGTATCAGAAGCGATATATAAAATGTTCTTAAAGGCTGAAGGTATTGTTGCATACAATATGCCGCTTATGCAGTTCTGCATATATTCGTGTATGCTTTTCTTATGCTGGTTCGGTGCAAGAATGATAATTACATCAGGAGCTACAGCACTTACAACTGGTGAGCTTACAAGTCTTATAGCTTATGCTATGACAATTCTTAACTGCCTTATGATGTTATCAATGGTTATGGTTATGATTAATATGGCGAGAGCTTCGGCTGAGCGTATTGTTGAAATTCTTGACGAGGAAAGTACACTTCACAACTGTGACAATCCAGAGGATAAGGTAAATGACGGCTCAATCCAGTTTGATAATGTAAGCTTTAGTTATATAGATGATAAAGAAAAAGAATGTCTTAAAAATATTAACCTCAATATTCCAAGCGGTTCAACACTAGGAATTATAGGTGGAACAGGAAGCGGTAAGAGCTCATTAGTGCAGCTTATACCAAGACTTTACGATGTAACAGAGGGAAGCGTTAAGATTGGCGGTGTTGATGTAAGGGATATAGATATCTATACATTAAGAAATGAAGTTGCAATGGTGCTTCAGAAAAATGTATTATTCTCCGGAACTATTAAAGAAAATTTACGCTGGGGTAATAAAGAGGCAACAGATGAAGAGATAATACACGCCTGTGAACTTGCACAGGCAGATCCATTTGTCCAGACATTCCCTAAGAAATATAATACATATATCGAACAGGGTGGTACTAACGTATCAGGCGGACAGAAGCAGAGATTATGTATAGCAAGAGCACTTCTTAAAAAGCCTAAAATCCTTATTCTTGACGATTCTACAAGTGCCGTTGATACTAAACAGATGCTTTAATAAGAAAAAGCATTTAAAGATGAAATACCAGATACAACTAAGATAATAATAGCACAGAGAATATCATCAGTTCAGGATGCAGACTGCATTATTGTAATGGAGGGCGGAAAGATTGATGGCTGTGGAACACACGAGCAGTTATTAAAAGAAAATGCTATATATAAAGAAATATATGAATCACAGACGAAAGGAGATGAGCAGTAATGGCAGGTAATGAGAAAAAGGCTGATATCAGTATGACTGGTAATAAATCAGGAAGCCATCAATAGATGGAAAGACATTAAAAGACTTATGTCATATATTGTAGGCAGACATAAACTGACATTTTTTATGGTTGTTGTATGTATACTTATTAGTTCCTGTACAGTAGTAGTAAGTTCATTATTCTTACAGATACTTATAGATAACTATATAACACCTATGTTATCAGAAGTTAATCCATCATTTGCACCATTATTAAAGACAATAATTATGCTTGGATGTCTGTATCTTGTTGGTGTATTATCAACATTTGCATACAACAAAATGATGATTAAAATATCACAGGGAACTTTAAAAGCAATCCGTGATGATATGTTTACACATATGCAGACACTTCCAATAAGATATTTCGATACTCATACACATGGTGATGTAATGAGTCATTATACTAATGATACTGATACATTAAGACAGTTCATATCGCAGGCTCTTCCACAGTTCATCTCAGCAGTTGTGACAATAGTAGTTGTTATTGTGCCTATGATTGTCAACAGTATACCGCTTACAATACTTGTATTAGCAGTAACCTGTATTATGCAGATTGTATCCAAAAAGATAGGTGGGGCAAGTGCAAGGTATTTTATAAGACAGCAGATAACAATAGGTAAGGTTACAGGTTTCATAGAAGAGATGATTAATGGACAGAAGGTTATTAAAGTATTCTGTCACGAGGATGAGGCAAAGTACGATTTTGATAAGAATAACGTAATGCTTTGCAGTGATGCAACTAATGCCAATAAATACGGTAACATACTTATGCCGGCAATCTCACAGTTAGGTAACTTACAGTATGTTCTCATTGCTCTTATCGGAGGATTTCTTGCATTAAGAGGAATTGGTGGGATTACTGTCGGAATGATAGTAGCATTTCTTAACCTTTCTAAGACATTCTGTATGCCTGTATCGCAGATAGCACAGCAGATTAGTATGATAGCTATGGCGTTGGCAGGAGCAGAAAGAATATTCGGACTTATTGATGAAAAGCCGGAAGAAGATGAAGGCGATGTTACTTTAGTACGCGTAAAGTGTGATGATAAAGAACTTAATAACAAAGAAGCCGACAATAAAGATGCCAGAATGGTATTTATAGCAGGTGAAGTTACAGAAACAACTGACAAAGACGGCAGATGGGCCTGGAAGTGTAGGAAAGCTGATAATACAACAGGTTATATACTTCTTAGGGGAAAGGTCGTATTTGATGATGTAATATTTGGATATAATGAGAGTTTTTCAGAGCGTTATCCTCAATTTACCGAGAAAGGCGCAGTTATCCTTGGAGTCAGTAAGGATTCTGTATCCTCTCATAAGAGATTTGAGGAAAAATATGGACTGGCAGAACCACATATCTTATTGATGAACAGGGGATTATTATAAAGGCAAATGATAAAGTCAAGGCTGCAAATGATCCTGAAAAT
>VOFH01002613.1_pt1 | contig 20972 bp, 33 predicted proteins | sample 5384091 | NCBI WGS metagenome assembly VOFH01 (sample SAMN12384727, study PRJNA508395) | human gut metagenome | isolation source: healthy gut G | host: Homo sapiens
AGCAACCAAAGCCGACGGTTTGTCCGTACGTGTGAAAGTCAATGAAGCGGAAATGACACTAACGAAAGTGGAAGACGGATTGAGCCTTGCCCGAATGTTGTTGTGTCAACTATGCGGTCTCGATCTGAGCTCACCCATTACGCTAGCAGATGAAGATATGGAAGATATTCCATTACTGACAACAGACCCTCATTTCGATCTATCTACTGCATACGCAGAACCGTCCGGAGATACGCAGTCTGAACTGGCGACACAAATCTATAAACAGAAAGTCAACGTAACCCGCGCCGAACATCTTCCGTCTTCGCACTAATGGGAAACTATATGGTAACCAACCCTTCCGTCTTCAATAGCTTTGAAAATAAATTCAAAGGCATGTGGAATGTGGGAGTGATGGTACAGATTCCTATATGGCATTGGGGAGAAGGTATCTACAAAACAAAAGCTGCAATCAGAAGCACGCATCGCCCAGTATCAGCTTCAAGATGCAGAGAAAAAATAGAGTTGCAAGTCAATCAAGCAGCATTCAAAGTGAATGAAGCAGGTAAGAAGTTGGTTATGGCTACCAAGAATATGGAAAAGGCAGAAGAAAACCTCCGTTACGCGACACTTGGCTTCAGAGAGGGCGTAATTGCCACCAGCAACGTTCTCGAAGCGCAGACCGCCTGGCTATCTGCCCAATCTGAAAAGATTGACGCTCAAATAGACGTAAAATTAACTGAAGAAATCTTTGGGAATCTAAAAGAAATCATTAGGAACTCTTAAATAACTCATATTATATGGCAACTATAAAATCACAAAACAGCAATATGCTGCTGGCTTTTCTTACTTTACTCGGAGTTATTGCAATCGTTGCAGTAGTTGGTTTTTTCATGCTTCGCAAAGGACCTGAAATCATCCAGGGGCAGGCTGAAGTTACTGAGTATCGTGTTTCAAGCAAAGTTCCGGGGCGTATTCTGGAATTTCGCGTGAAAGAAGGACAACAAATCAATGCCGGAGACACGCTAGCTATCCTAGAAGCTCCTGACGTCATGGCCAAAATGGAACAGGCGCGTGCCAGCCGAAGCCGCTGCGCAAGCACAGAATGAGAAAGCAATCAAAGGAGCCCGCAAGGAACAGATCCAGGCAGCTTATGAAATGTGGCAAAAAGCCCAGGCAGGCGTTACCATTGCCGAAAAATCATACAAGAGAGTCAAGAACCTGTATGAGCAAGGAGTTATGCCCGCACAAAAGTTGGACGAGGTAACCGCACAGCGTGACGCTGCCATCGCAACTGAGAAAGCCGCGAAAGCTCAATATACTATGGCAAAGAACGGAGCGGAACGTGAAGACAAGATGGCTGCGGAAGCACTGGTAAACCGGGCAAAAGGTGCTGTTGCCGAAGTAGAATCGTACATTAAGGAGACTTATCTCATCGCTCCGGCTTCGGGAGAAGTATCCGAAATATTTCCCAAGGTAGGCGAACTGGTGGGTACAGGCGCTCCTATTATGAACATAGCCGAACTCAACGATATGTGGGTAACGTTCAACGTACGTGAAGACTTGCTCAAGAACCTGACGATGGGGTCGGAATTCGAAGCTGTCATTCCTGCACTTGACAATAAAGACATCCAGCTGAAAGTATATTATCTGAAAGACTTAGGCACTTACGCTGCCTGGAAAGCAACCAAAACGACCGGCCAATTCGATCTGAAAACATTCGAAGTGAAAGCAGCTCCTGTAGAAAAAATAGAAAATCTTCGTCCGGGTATGTCTGTCATCATTGATAAGTAACCATGAAAGAGAGAGAAAAGAAATATATAGCATTGTGGCAAGTTATGCAAAGGGAGTGCCGGAGATTAGTATCACGCCCGCTATATCTCTTCTGCATGGTGATAGCTCCATCGTTCTGCTATGTATTTTTCACCACTTTAATGGATTCGGGGCTTCCCAAGGATCTTCCTGCAGGAGTGGTAGACATGGATGATTCGTCTACCTCCCGTAATATTGTCCGCAATCTGGACGCTTTTTCGCAGACAGGGGTTGTAGCTCATTACAGCAATGTAAGTGATGCACGTATTGCCATGCAGGAGGGAAAAATCTACGGGTTCTTCTATCTTCCCAAGGGTCTATCCGCCGAGGCACAAAGCCAACGGCAGCCCAAGATCTCCTTCTACACCAATTACTCATACCTGATTGCCGGCTCCTCTGCTGTTCAGAGATATGAAAATGTTGGGAGAACTGACGCCGGTGCGCCGCACGAACCACACTCTATGCAAAAGGCGCCACGGAAGATCAGGCAATGGGGTTTCTGCAACCGATTGTGATTGATACGCATCCTCTGAACAACCCATGGCTGAACTACTCTGTATATCTGTGCAACACATTGATACCGGGAGTACTTATGTTGCTTATATTTATGGTTACCGTTTATTCAATCGGTGTGGAAATCAAGGATCGCACTGCCCGCGAATGGCTACGCATGAGTAACAACTCCATTTACATTGCACTGGCAGGAAAACTGCTTCCACACACAATAGTTCTTTTTCATTATGGGTATATTCTATAATGTATACTTATACGGATTTCTGCATTTCCCATGCAATAGCGGCATATTCCCTATGATATTCGCCACACTTTGTCTTGTACTAGCATCCCAATGTTGTGGTATAGTCATGATAGGTACCTTACCCACTCTGCGGCTTGGATTAAGTTTTGCTTCCTTGTGGGGAGTCATATCGTTCTCCATCTCCGGTTTCTCATTTCCTGTCATGGCTATGCACCCTGTTTTACAGGCGCTGAGTAATCTATTCCCGTTGCGGCATTATTTCCTGATCTACGTAGATCAGGCGCTCAACGGATACAGTATGGCTTACTCATGGTCCAACTACATGGCATTATTAATATTTATGATGCTTCCCTTCTTCGTGGTTCACCGCCTGAAGGAAGCACTGGTTTACTATAAATACATACCCTAAATGAAAGATATAAAATTAAAAGATAAGATAGTTCAAGGTATCAATGACCTGTTTTATATCTGGAAACGGGAGTTTCAGACTACTTTCCGCGACCAGGGGGTACTGATATTCTTTATACTCGTTCCATTGGGTTATCCGTTGTTATATAGCTTCATTTATGATAACGAAGTAGTGCGCGAAGTTCCTGCTGTTGTTGTTGACGATTCACATTCCTCTCTTAGCCGCGAATATCTCCGTAAAGTAGACGCCACACCCGATATTCAAATCGTCTCTTACTGTGCCGATATGGAAGAAGCTAAACAAATGCTAAAAAACCGGCGTGCGTACGGTATCATTTATATCCCTTCGGATTTCAGCGACAATATTGCCAAAGGAAAACAGACACAAGTCAGTATCTATTGCGACATGAGCGGATTGCTGTATTATAAATCGATGCTTCTCGCCAATACGGCCGTTTCTCTGGATATGAATAAAGACATAAAGATCGCGCGTAGCGGGAACACGACCGACCGTCAGGATGAAATCACCGCTTATCCGATAGAATATGAAGAAATCTCCATCTTCAACCCCACTGCCGGATTCGCCGCCTTCCTGATTCCTGCTGTATTGGTATTGATTATCCAACAGACATTACTGCTGGGAATCGGCCTTGCTGCCGGAACAGCCCGAGAAAACAACCGTTTCAAAGACCTTGTTCCCATCAACAGGCATTACAACGGTACTTTACGGATTGTACTCGGTAAAGGTCTAAGCTACTTCTTGATTTATATATTGGTAGCTTTTTACGTACTTTATGTCGTTCCAAGATTATTCAGCCTCAACCAAATAGGGCAGCCCAGTTCATTAATATTATTTGTGGTTCCTTACCTGACAGCTTGCATCTTCTTTGCAATGACTGCCTCTATCGCCATTCGCAACCGAGAAACGTGTATGCTGATCTTTGTCTTTACATCTGTCCCTCTATTGTTTATCTCCGGAATTTCCTGGCCGGGGGCAGCCATACCTCCCTTCTGGAAGTACGTATCCTATATCTTCCCCGTCTACTTTCGGTATCAATGGTTTCGTAAAAATCAATAATATGGGAGCTACTCTTAGCGAAGTTGCTTTTGAATATAAAGCTTTATGGTTGCAAGCCGGCATTTATTTCCTTACTACCTGCTGGGTATACCGCTGGCAAATACTAATGAGCCGCAAACATGCGATAGAGAGATACAAAGAATTAAAAGAGAAAGAGAATTTATCAAAGCAGATAAATAACTGATTGAAACAACAAAAGAGAGAGATAGTAACGGCGCCCCCTTTTATAAGGAGGATACGCCGTTTTTCTTTTTATAAGGAGAAACCCATAAAAAAATCCCCCGCCAAGAGAGTATAGAACGAGGGATTTTCAGAGATATTATAAAGAGAGTATAATAAGTTTAGAACTTGTAACCTACACCGATAGAGAAGTTCATGTTCTTCGGAGCGCCATCACCATCAGCAATTTTAGTCAATCCAAATTCTCCAGTCAAGTCAATAAAGAATTTATTAATTTCATAAGCAACACCTACACCAAGACCAGCATCGAACTTCTTTTGCACCTTCCATTAAGAACCGTCTTCATCTTTAGTGTCTTTAAAGAAATCAATCTTTTCACCCCCTGCTTTATATTTACCAGCAATACCAAATGCAAAATAAGGGCCTGCTTTTACCACGATATTCTGATTATCAGCAATGGCAAATCTCGCAGCAGCCATTACAGGAATTTCCAAATACATAGGATTAGCTTTCAACTCATCCATTTTAGCTAACCTTTCTGAGTGAACATCAAAGAAGGTTGAATAGACCACATTTCTGTAAACTGATACTCCATACCAACTCCAACATTAAAACCTACTCTCATGTCCGTATCAGCATCACCTGTGAAATTACTCATGTTCATACCAACTTGGCATTCCAGGAAACCTGAGAATAAGAAACGATAGAAACAAGTGCAAATAGCACAAAAATCAAACCTTTTTTCATATCATTTATTTTTTAGTGTACCTTCCTCCTCCCTCTGGTTGGCATTATTAATTAACTTCTTCGCTAAGTGCGGGGAATCTTCCGTACCTTATCAACAGTATCGAAACGCACCTTTCATATTTAACGTCTGTTCAGAATATCATAAAGATCAAAGAAGACGGCACTTTCCAGGCGGAGGTCAAAGTAGCGTCCGTTACAAGTGTAGCATTAGAACTTCCTTTTGGCTGGATCGAGTGTCTGATAGCTCCCAACGAAGAGACATCGCTCATCATCAATACAAAGGAACTATGCCGTAGACAGGCGCATCTGCAAAAAAAGGATAAAACGTATGGAGAACCTGTATACTTTAATGGTTATCTGGCTAGTCTGCAACAAGAATTAGCTTCCGTAGATATAGATATTGTATTAAAAAGCGTTTTCTACATGGATATGTACAACGCCATTGCAGGGAAAAGCGCAGATGAATACAAGGCCTACGTATTGGAACGTCTTCCATCCATCCGGAAAGCAATAGAACAATCTTCCTACAGCAATGCATGCAAAGAACTATTAAACATACAGGTAGATCTCGCAGCAACCGGAAAAATCGCGATGACGGACAGAGAGCTAAAATCAGCATATATCGCTGTAAATAAGTTGAACAGAGAAAAACAAACGAATATTTTTCCAATACGCATATTGATATTCCCGAAGGATACTATGACATATTAAAGGAATTTACTTCCATCAATACCCTCAAAGCGTTATACGGCAGGCAGTATGCATCAACAATCTATCTGATCAGTTTTATGCCGAACTATCGGAAAATACTTAAAGAAACGTTAGGAACGAATCAAGGGCCATTATTTGATTATATTAAATTTAATAACTGTATCAATCCATAAAACAACAGATTTAAAACCCATTGACAGCAGATAAACAGAGATAGAAATAAACTTATTCCCAATTATCTCTAAATTTTTCTTGTTAGTCGATTTTTCCGGCGCACAACCAATACGCAATGAAAGAGGAATTGAAAGAGAAATGCTTACTCAAACGAACAAATGAAATTCATGGTGAGCATTTCCGTGTAAAGAACAATGGGATTTATTCTCCGGAAGTTCGGCAGGCGTAAACCAAGCCATATTTTCAACCAGACCAAAGATAGGTACATTTACTTTATCATTGGTAAACATATTGATTCCCTTACGGGCATCTGCCAAAGCCACTGCCTGCGGAGTGCTGACAACAATCGCCCCTGTCATTGCCAATGTCTGCACAACGGTCAGATGAATATCACTGGTTCCGGGAGGAAGGTCAATCAGGAAATAATCCAGCTCTCCCCAAGCTGCATCACCAATCAACTGTTTCAACGCATTACTTGCCATCCCGCCACGCCATAAAGTTGCTTGATCCGGATCGACAAAGAAGCCGATAGATAATAACTTCACTCCATATTTCTCTACCGGAATAATCATGTCACGACCGTCGATACGTTCAGCATAAGGGCGTGCATCTTCCACCTGAAACATCTTCGGCATGGAAGGACCGAAAATATCCGCATCAAGCAAACCTACCTTATAACCCAATTTCGCCAAAGCAACTGCCAGATTTGCTGACACGGTGGACTTGCCTACCCCACCCTTACCGGAAGATATACCGATGATATTCTTCACCTGCGGAAGCAGCTTTCCTACTTCCGGACGGGCAGCCTGCTTGCTTTCCGTCGCAACCGTAACTTGTACATCAGGTGAAACATAAGTATGAATAGCTGTTTCGGCAGCCTTTATCATTGATTTCATAAACGGATCGGTCGGTTTCTCAAAAATCAACGAAAAGCTTACCGACATGCCGTCAATGCGAAGATTATCAGCAACCATCTCCGCTTCCACCAAATTCTTTCCCGTTCCGGGATAACGCACCGTTGCCAATGCATCCAATATTAATTTAGGATAAAGAGTCATAATTCATTCAGAGTTGAGAGCGGAACGTCGAACGTTCCACTCAATTATTCTTTATTTACTAGTCTGCAATCCACTCCGCTTACTACGATTATAACTGCGGTATGAATCCAGTTCTATTTCCACATCCGGTTCCTGCAACTCTCCTTCTTGCGGAAGGCGGAATTTGATATACTTGATATTTAAACCCCGATCGAGCCATTGTTGTTCATAGTAAGTCTTGATACCGAGAATATCATCTACCAAATCCGAATGATATAAATCCTCCGTCATAAAATCTACCGGAAGCCCGTTCGCTTCTATCATGTACTTTGTATAAGTGAACATGAAGTTGCTGTCCGTCTTCAGGTGAATGATACCGTTCGGTTTGAGGAACTTCCGATACCGTTCCATAAAATAGGTCGAAGTAAGCCGCTTGGTCGCCTTCTTCATTTGCGGGTCGGAGAACGTAAGCCATATCTCGCTCACCTCGCCTTCGGCAAAGAAGCGTTCGATGATTTCAATATTGGTGCGCAGGAAAGCGACATTCTTCATTCCCGCCTGCAATGACTCCGTTGCTCCCGTCCACATACGGGCTCCTTTTATATCGACCGCTATAAAGTTCTTTTCGGGAAACATCTTTCCCAGACCGACCGTATACTCACCACGTCCGCAGCCCAGTTCGAGTACAATAGGATGATCGTTCTTGAAAAACTCCTTGTGCCATTTTCCCTTCATGTCAAAAGGCACGTTATCTACTGCCGAATAAGGATATTCGAACACGTGCGGATAACTCGCCATATCGGCAAACTTCTCTAATTTATTCTTTCCCATTCAATCTTTATAAGTTTCTCACCACAGAGAACACAAAAGACACAGAGATTATAAATGAATTATAAGGCTCCGTGTCCTTTGTGTTCTCTGTGGCGAAAGATAGTACTATTCGACAATTGTCACCCATCCGTGTGTATCCGGTTCGTCACCATATTGGATACCACGCAACTTATTGTACAGCTTCGTACAAATCGGTCCCGGCTTTCCGTCTTTAGAAATAACGTATGATTTTCCATCTCCAAATCATCGATACGTTCAATCGGACTAATAACGGCAGCCGTACCGCAAGCACCGGCTTCTTCAAAAGTCTCCAGTTCTTCTTCCGGTATCGGGCGGCGTTCAACCTTGATTCCCATATCTTCCGCCAACTGCATTAAGCTCTTGTTCGTGATAGACGGGAGGATGGAAGATGACTTCGGAGTGATATAAGTATTATCTTTGATACCGAAGAAGTTGGCAGCTCCACACTCATCGATATACTTCTTTTCTTTTGCGTCAAGATAGAACTCGCAAGAGTACCCAAGTCATGCGCTTTTTTGTTGGCACGAAGGCTGGCGGCATAGTTACCACCCACTTGTAGATACCTGTTCCGTGAGGAGCGGCACGATCATACTCGCGAATGATAACGTACGGATTGGTAGAGAAACCACCTTTGAAATACGGACCTACCGGAGTCACAAATACGACAAACATATACTCATCTGCAGGATGTACCCCTACTTGGGCACTTGTTCCGATCAGCAGCGGACGAATGTAAAGAGAAGCACCAGTTTCATAAGGAGGAATGAAACGTTCATTCAGTTTTACCACTTTCAGAATTGCTTCCTTGAAACGTTCTGTAGGAAGCTCTGCCATAAGGATTCCCTGGCAAGTAGATTGCAGACGGGCTGCATTCTCTTCCAGACGGAAGATACGCACTTTTCCGTCTTTTCCACGAAAAGCTTTCAAGCCTTCAAACGCTTCCTGACCATAGTGCAAGCACGTAGCTGCCATGTGCAGTTGAGATATTCGTCACTGCTCACTTCCAGTTCACCCCATGTGCGCCATTACGGAAATTGATTCTCACATTGTAATCTGTCCTCATGTAGCCGAACGACAGATTCGCCCAGTCTATTTCTTTCATATTGTTATGTATTAGTTTATTTTCCATTGCATTGAAACGCAAAAATAACTTTATTCTTCAGATTGCCGCTTTTCTTGCAATAATTTTTCGACTTCCCGATCGGCTTTTGTCAGTTTATCCTTGCAAAAAGCAATAATTTCATTGGCTTCTTTTATTTTCTCACTCAAAATGTCGATATCCAGTTCGTTATTATCTATCTGGCGAACGATCTTTTCGAGACGCTCCATAGCGCCGGAGTATGTTTCTTTTTTTGCTGCCACAGTGATATGTATTTAATGGTTGATAATAAAACTCTAAATATACCGGGTTCGGAACGTTCGCTACCGGACGGTGGACTGCACTTCTCCTTTCAGAAGCCGGGTGGTCAACTGATCGCCCGGCTGCAGTAAAGATGCGTCGGTTACCGCTTTCCCATCCTTTAGCGTGATGCTATACCCCCGGCTCGAGTAACTTTTCGGGAGAGTTATCCGCAACGCGCTGTTGCAATAGTTCCAGCCGGTGCCGCTGACGGGACAGCAAGTTTTGCGTCACCTGCGACAAGTCCTTCCGGGCTGTCAGCAGGGTAAAACGGGCTTCGGACAGCTTCCTATGAACAAGTGCAGGAATACGGGCTTGCATTGTAACCAGCCTTCTCTGCTCCTGTTCCAGCAAAGTATAAGCTCCTTGCTGAAGACGGGCGGACAATTCTTCAAGACGTTCCGCCGCCTCTCCTACCCGTTGAATTAAGAGTTCGGCTGCGGCAGTCGGAGTCTTTACACGAGTATGCGCCACGGAATCGAGCACGGTGTCGTCACGCTCATGTCCGATACCGGTTATGACAGGTAACGGGAACTGCGCACAGGCTGCTGCCAGCAGGTAAGTATCAAATCCGGATAAATCGGAAGCAGCTCCTCCGCCCCGGATAATCACGACTACATCAAACTCGCTTATACGGGTATTGATACAATCCAAGGCGGCCAAAACGGATTCTTCCACCTGATTACCTTGCATCAAAGCCGGAAATAGCTCCGTGTAAAAGAAGAAGCCACCGGAATTATGTTTCAGTTGATGACAGAAGTCGCCGTAGCCGGCTGCCGTAGCTGAAGAAACAACTGCAATACGTTGGGGAAGAACCGGCATTTCCAGTTCTTTATTCAACGTCAGTACTCCTTCTTCTTCCAGTTGCAGCAGTATCTCACGACGGCGACGCGCCATATCTCCCAAGGTATAAGTGGGGTCGATATCGAGTACCGTCAGACTATACCCGTAGAGTTCATGAAATTGCACGGTCACCTTGACCAGCACTTTTATTCCCGAAGTGAACAGCTGTCCGGTAGATTCCTCAAAATAAGGTTTCAGCAAGCGGTAGATATTATTCCAGATCATACCGCGTGCCTTGGCTACGAGACTATTGCTACGCGGATCCTTTTGTATGAATTCCAGATAGCAATGTCCCGTCGTATTGGAACGGACATCACTCAGTTCAGCCTGTATCCAATATTCATCAGGCAGCATTGCTCCAGACTACGGCGGACAAGCGCATTCAGTTCCAAAAGAGAAAGCGAGTCCATAATCAACGGCGAGTGTTTACCGTAGATTGATAAGCTTTCCACAAATCAGGAATGCCGTATCCATATATATTATCGGGGAAAACTGCCCGGTCGCCCGACCGGCGTACCAGTTCGATAATCTCTTTTGCAGTCAGCTTCGGACAAGCCTGCCACAGACAAGCTACCATACCGCACATAATCGGAGAAGAAAAAGAAGTTCCGTTGGCACGGCGCAGATTACCGTCCGTTCCCATTACATCCGAGCCCAGACCTACGGCAACAACATCCGGCTTCACCCGTCCGTCAGCCGTATTTCCTACAGAAGAGAACGGAGCCAGAACTCCATATTTGTTCGCCGCACCTACGGTTATCACATTTTCCGCATCTCCCGGAGGGGTAATCTTCTTCCACGAACCCGCACCGGAGTTTCCGGCACTGCAAACTACGACCATTCCCTTATCGGCCGCCTGGGCAGCCTCACGTGACATCAACGCATAATGTCCGTTCAAATCACGATAGCGGTAATTCTTCGTCGGGTCATCAAATGAATAATACCCGAGAGACGTATTTACCAAATACACTCCGACACTATCGGCAAATTCGATAGCTGCCGCCCAGTAATCCTGCTCTACCAAATTCTCCGAATATTCGTCCTCACTACGCAGCAACCAATAAGAGGCTTCGGGAGCCGTACCAATCATCACATTCGGCTGATTCATTGCCATACAGGAAAGCACGGACATTCCATGACTGCTTTCTGCATAAATATCTGCCTCCGGATTCACGAAGTCACGCGCACCGAGAATATGGATATTTTTCATGGCATCAATCTTATCCACATTATGGAATCCGGCATCAATAACAGCAATCGTCATCCCCTGCCCCTTGAAGCCTGCTTCATGGAGACGGTCCGCATGGCTCATCTTTATTTGAGTAATTGCGGGACCGTAAAGGCTGTCCGTACGTAAAGGTTTATTAATCAATGAATCTCTCTCAGAAGCTCGTTTGGCGACACCTCTCCAAACTCTCTCCGTGGAACGGACGAAGGGTAACCCGGCTATTTCAGCAATCAACATACTGTCATTACAGGAAACAGTGACGAAATTATCCCACTTTCCTGTAACAAGCACATGAACGCCTTTCTTGCGTATCGCATCCACATATTTCTTACATACCGGCAAATCGGTGGAATCAATCTTCAAACCCTGTCTCTTTCTCCGTTCAATAGACTTCTTAGACAAATACTTTTCCGGCTTCTGCAAAGAGTAGTCCGTAGCCGCTTTGTCTTTCAGACTAATACGATACTTCAAGGTATCCTCCGGCGTGAATTGCGCAAAAGTACCCAAACAAATATTCAAGGCAAAAACCAATAATACAAGTTTCTTCATCAGTTATCTTTCTATTTTATCAATTATAATTCTTCATTTTCCATAATCACCAGCCCGATTCCTCTTTGGGAAGCAATGAAAGCTCCTCCCAATACTCGCTTTCCGTCATAAAACACAGCCGATTGTCCGGGAGCAATAGCCGAGGCCGTTTCAAGAAATCGCACCAACAGTCGTCCATCCGCCAACCGCTTCACCCGGCAAGGCAACGGACGGCTTCGATAACGAATCCTTACTGTCAGGTTCTCACACCCGAACAATTCCCGTTCATCCACCATTTTATCTTGCTCCGCCAGCATATAATCCGTTCGCAACTGCTCGGCATCTCCAAGCATCACCGTATTTTTCTGCGGATTGATTTTCAACACATAAGCCGGCTTGCCCAAGGCAATCTCCAGTCCTTTCCGCTGACCGATGGTATAATAAGGTGCTCCCTTGTGCTGTCCCAACTTCACTCCTTCAGAGTTGACAAACCACCCCGGTCCTATTTCACTATCCAGTTCGGGGCACTGCTCACGAAGGAAATCACGGTAATCACCCTTAATAAAGCAGACTTCCATACTTTCTCCTTCTTTGGACTTGCTTCGTATCCTTTATCAGCCAGGTATTCGCGCACTTTTACTTTCGTATAATCTCCCAACGGAAAGATACAACGTCGCAGCACATCCTGTCCCAGTTGCCAAAGAAAATAAGACTGGTCTTTTTTGTCATCATCTCCGGCTACTATATAAATATTTCCGTTTCTCTCTTCCAGCCGTGAATAATGTCCGGTAGCAATCCATGCACAATCCAGCTTATCCGCCCACTCCGTCAGACACACGAAACTTAAATAAAGGGTTACACATCACACAAGGATTCGGCGTACGTCCTTGCTTATACTCGTCTATGAATCGTCTCTTTGAAAGGGATACGCTCATTTTTTACGATGGTTTCTTTAAAAGGAATACGCTCATCTGCTACATAATGTTCGATCTTTCCCATCCGTTCAGCCAACATAGATGTAGAGAATACTATTTTATTGTTCTTCTGGCATCCTGCGGTTCATCTCCCACACACGCATAGTGTAACAGATTCTCCGAAATAAATTCAAATTTCACTATTTCATATCCTTGTTCTTGCAGCATCAAGGTCCGGTTTGGATATCAAACTTTCCGTATCCTAAAGGTAGCGGTACTGTCTATACCCGCCACTCATACCCACCAGCACTCTCTTATTTCGTTCTTTCATCTGATCTTTGAAAAGCTTCCTCGTCCAACAACGTCAACTCCTCGCCTTTACAACCTCAAACTGGTTTTTTTACATGGATACAAATACAAATGTACGAGATTTCAAAGAGAATTAAACAAAGTTGCTTTTCTGAAAGAAAATCCTTATATTTGAGATATACAAAAGCAAGAACAATTATGGCTAACCCAAGATTACCGGGCATTTCCGAGAATGAGCAAGCCTTATTGTATGCCAAATTGAATGAGTACAACCGAGGCAGGGCCTCCTTTCCAAAGAGGGAGGAGGGAGTCTACTTGGTGGTGTTGCCCCGACCGGGGAAACCAAACTATTCCCTTTGGCTGTACTCTCCCCTGCCCGAAAAGCAGTCGATTCTTTATATACATGACCTGTCACCGGATATTAACGAATCTCTCCGGTGGCCAGTACAATGTTTTATTACTCGAAACGTTGCCTTATTCTCGTGGATTATAATGAGAAAAGAATGCAGAGTAACGGTGACGACCTGATCTTCTTCGGAAAATACCGCGGACACTTCTTCATGAAATTTTGAAGATAGACCCTGCCTATTTAAGTTGGATAGCCTATAAGTTTACTCCAAAGATTCCCAAACAGGAACGTTTCGTCAAAATAGCACAGGCGTATCACTCCATACACCTGGATATAATGCAGAGAAAATCGAGAGAGAAACGTTCATCAAGCCGCTATTTGGGAGAATTAGGAGGAAAAACTGACTGACTTGAAACTGAAAGTCACACGCGTACGACTGGAAGACGACCCATACAAAACAAGAGTGAACGGCACTACCCCACAGTTTTTTGTCAAGCAGATACTCTACTGACCGATGCAAGCGGCAACCTGGTTATTATGAGTATTCCATCTAAAAATCCCAGTGCAGTATCATGTACTCTATCAGGGATAGAACATGAATACCGACTGGGAGAGATTATCTACATCGAATCGGCGAAAGTATCACGCCGATACGAAAGCTATGGTTCTAAATATACACGCCTTAGTCATGTGAAGTTTACCAACCTCAACGTTTAGTCCAATCGTCCTTGACAAAGCTTGCCGGATAAGAGACCTTATCCACGATGCCGTCTTTCTGACGGATCCAGGAAGTAAATGTACGGGCGCCTTCATCCAATACGATGATACGGGCGCCGTTCGGCAAATGGTTATACACAGTGTTCCCACCGGTATAGCGCCCGTAAGCCAATAGGATGTTTTTCCACATGACCGCGTAATCATTATCGTGGTCGTGTCCGACAAATACTCCCATTACATCTCCCGCTTCTTTCATAGCGGCAAACATTCCCGTGTTTATTCTCGGCGAACAAGCCTCTTCCATTCGAGTACCCCGCAGAGCTGCATTTTCGTCACGGACAGCTTCATGATATTCGGGCAGAGGAATATGGAAAAAGGCCAGAGCGGGCACTGGTTGGCCACCGTTCTGAGCTTTATAAGCTGCGCTTTGCTGGCGATACCAATTTATCTGATCGAACGTAAGCCAGTTATATCCTTTCACGTCTTTCAACGGTGAATAGGAATGAGAATCCATGCAATAAAGCAAAGCTGCATCTTTTTAGGATCGGAAGAAGACTTCACTGTCAGCACATAATCCGGTGACAAAGCAGTTCCCCGGTCGGGCATTAAATTCCCCGGAACGGTACGGATTATATCGTACAATTGCGTCCGGGTCAATCCTTGTTCATCATCATGATTGCCAAAAGTCACAACGAAAGGGAGTTTACGTTTGGACACCTGCTCCAGAACCTTCAACATACCGGAATCTGCCGGAGCGGAATAAATCACATCACCGGTGAAAATTACCACATCCGGTTGTTCGGCATCAAGCACCTGGTTTATACGTTCCAACGCTACATCCGAGGCCGGATTGCCATATTTAAAATGTACATCGGTAAATTGTACTATTTTAAACTTACCGTCTTTATTAAACTTCAACTCGCTCTTTTGAGCCATACAGAAAGTAGTTAAGAATAAAGCTAACAGTGTTAAGCAGAAATTTAAAGTTCTAATCATGTTTTATTTATTTTAGGGGGTTAATTAGTCTTCTCTATCAGTACCGTGGCATAAGCGGAGATACCTTCTTCACGACCGGTAAATCCAAGCTTCTCGGTAGTAGTAGCTTTGATCGAGATATCATCTGCGTCAATCCCCATTACGGTTGCCATCGTCTCCTGCATCAAAGGGATATGTGCCTTCAGCTTCGGACGTTCCGCACAAATCGTCGCGTCAATATTGCCGACCTTATATCCTTTGCCGGCAATCAGTTCCACAGTCTTTTTCAACAGAATCTTGCTATCAATATTTTTAAACTCTCCGGCTGTATCCGGGAAATGATAACCGATATCACGCATATTGGCCGCTCCCAATAAAGCGTCGCAAACAGCGTGCAGCAGCACGTCGGCGTCCGAATGCCCCAACAATCCTTTCGAATGTTCCAGACGAATACCGCCCAGCCACAATTCACGCCCTTCGACCAGCTGATGTACGTCGAAGCCAAAACCTACTCTTATCTTCATAAATTGTATACTAAATTTTTTGATGAACGGATGAATCAGCGGATATAGAAATCCAGCAGTTTTTCCCCTTCCAGATAACCTTGCAAACGCTGTCCGATACTAACAGGACCTACACCGACAGGAGTCCCCGTAAAGAGTAGATCACCGATTTTAACGTTACAAACTGACTGACATAAGCGATAATATCATCTATCTTGAAAAGCATATCTGCTGTACAGCCACGCTGTACTTCTTTACCGTCAATCAACAGATTAAAGTTCAGATTCTGAATATCCTTATAGTGCTCTACCGGAACAAAAGTCCCAATAGCAGCCGATGAGTCAAAGCCTTTGCAAAGTTCCCAAGGATTTCCCTGTTCACGGAATTTTCGCTGAAGATCACGGGCAGTAAAATCGATACCCACAGTCACGGCGTCATAATAGCGGTTAGCAAAACGAGGAGCGATGTTTTTCCCCAATCGGTTGATACGAACTACCAGCTCCGTTTCATAATGTATCTCGTTAGAAAAGTCGGGAATGAAAAACGGTTTGCCATCCTTCAGAATAGCAGAATCAGGCTTCATAAAAATCACCGGCTCCGTATTTACTTGTGTATGTCCCAGTTCTTTGTTATGCCGGGCGTAGTTCATTCCTACTGCAATAATCTTCATTATTTCTCGTTAAAATTCAATCGGTTAAACATTACAGCCAAGTGAGCATATAAAGACGTATTCTGCACCACAATATTCTCGGGTACACGGATTCGGAAAGGAGTAAAATTCCACATGCTTTATTCCTCCGTCTACCATCTTATTTGTAATTTCCTGAGCGATATTAATAGGTACTGTCAACACACCGATATTCACGTCATATTCTTTCATCTTTGCTTCGAAATCATCAGAATGAAAAATAGGAATGCCATTCAGGTCTTTTCCCACCAATTCCGGGTTCACATCAAAAGCTGCCACAATCTCCAGTCCGAAATGATGCAAACCCGAATCCCGAAGCAAAGCAGCTCCCAAGCTACCTACACCAAACAAAAAGGCTTTGTGCATATTAGTAAATCCTAGAAAACTCTCCAACACTTCAATCAGCGCATCAATGTTATACCCTACTCTCGTGCGCCCGGAGATATTCACATAGGATAAGTCCTTGGCGATTTGAGAAGCGTCAATATTTATTTCTTTAGAGATTTGTGTCGAGGAGACATATTGCTCTCCTTTTTCTTTCATCAGTTTTATGTTGGACAGATACCAGGGAAGTCTGCGCAAGGTAGGCTCCGGCACTTTATCCGCCTCTTTTCGTATAGATGTGCTCATACTTCTTACTAATTTGGTATTTTGCAAAAGTACATTATTTTTTGAGACTGACAACCCTATATCGCAAAACCTTAATAGAGATTAAACAAAACAAGGAAAACCGAGGCGCAAATTTTGCCCTTTTCCATAAGTTTAATACTTTTGAAAAGGATTAAATATGACGAGTATGAAAAATAATGATTGGAAAGATAGATTAAACGTAGTATATTCCACGAATCCGGACTTTGGCTATGAAATGGACAACGACGAAGAGCAAGTTACTCTCGACAAAAACAAACAAAACCTGCGAGTTTCCATTGACAAGAAGAACCGGTGCGGTAAAGTGGTCACATTAATTACCGGATTTGTCGGTACGGAAAACGACTTGAAAGAGCTGGGTAAGCTACTGAAAAGCAAATGCGGAGTAGGCGGATCGGCTAAAGACGGAGAGATTATCATACAAGGAGATTTCAAGACTAAGGTCATAGAGCTGCTGTTAGAGAAGGATACTCTAAAACAAAAGGTATAGGAGGTTAAACTAAATAGCATTTTGTAACTAGAAATTTTAAAGATATGAGAGAAAGTTACTTTATTCTGTGCAGCAGCGTTATTCTCACTGCTGTCGTTTGCACAGACGACAAAGCTGATATAGTCAAAACAGGCGATAGTATGCCTGCTTTCACCCTTACTTCGACAGTCAACGGTACAGTAAACTCCGAGGACCTGAAAGGAAAAGTAGTACTCATTAATATCTTTCGCCACTTGGTGCGGTCCTTGCCAGAGCGAACTGGCAGAAGTTCAAAAAACACTCTGGCCTAAATATAAGGACAACAAGGATTTCCGCATGATAGTGATCGGACGTGAGCATACCGATGACGAATTAACGGCATACAACAAGCGCAAAGAATTTACGTTTCCTCTCTACCCGGACCCAAACGGGAAGTCACAGGTAAGTTTGCCAGTCAATACATTCCCAGAAGTTACTTAATCGACAAAGAAGGGAAAGTGATATCCGCTACTGTCGGTTACCAAAAAGAGGAAATGGACAAGTTGATGAAGGAAATAGACAAAGCATTGAAATAATCCTCCCTAAGAACAAAGCATTGAAATAAACCAAAAAAATGAGACTGTCCTGAATCAAAAAAAAGATTTGAAGACTTAATGCCTCCTATATTCGTGTTCCGTTTTTAAGGACACTATAGAATTTGAACTGATTGATTATTCAGCTTTCAAAGTGAAACGCTTAAAGTCAACGACCTTCAATTCAGGGTCAGCTGCTGCCAATACTTCTCTTACTGTCTTCTTACCGTCCATGATATCTTCCTGGTTCAGCAAGCAAACTTCTTTCAAGAACTTAGCCAAACGGCCTTTAGCAATGTTCTGAATCATTTGTTCGGGCATATGTGCAGCCTTCTCAGCAGAAACGGTAGCAATGATTTCTTTTGCCTTTGCTATATCTTCAGCTGTAATCCAACCTTTAGCCATGTTGCTATCCATGTGCTCTTCGCTGTCCACATGAGCCGGGTTGATATTAGCTTTCTTCAAAGCTGCTTCTACAGCTTTCTGCACCTGTTCTACTTTAGTCTTTTCAACGGCCACTTCTATTTCTTTCTGCTTCACTTCTTCAGAAACGCCATCTTCATCAACTGCAATCGGATTCATAGCAGCAATCTGCATAGCTACTTGCTTAGCCAGCTGCTCGTCAACTTTTTTGTTGAAAGCAACAATAGTGCAAAGACCGTTTCTGTTCATGTGATTGTAAACAGCAGTGCTTGCACCTTCTACAGTCATGTAACCATCAAGTTCCATTTTCTCACCTGTGATACCGCTACGGTCACTACTGCATCCTGTACAGTACCGTTACCCATAGGCAATGACTTTACTTCCTCCAAAGTCTTGCATTTGTTAGCCACAGCAAGATCAAGAATATCCTGAGTCAACTTCACGTAATCTGCATTCTGAGCCACAAAGTCAGTTTCACACTTCAAAGCAACGATAACGGCATAGTCACCGGTAGTCTTAGCAGAACACAACCTTCAGCAGCCTCACGCTCCGAACGCTTAGCAGCAACAGCTTGCCCTTTCTTACGGATAATCTCCATTGCCTTGTCGAAATCGCCCTCAGCTTCAGTCAATGCGTTTTTACAATCCATCATACCAGCTCCGGTCATTTTGCGCAGCTTGGTAATATCAGCCATACTTACAGCCATAATAATTTCCTTTATTTAAATGAATAATAATTTCCTAAACAAAAAATGTGCCAATCTGCCAATCAAGATGCAAGTGTATAAGCATACCCTTGCACATTAGCAAATTGGCACATTAATATATTAAGCCTCTTCGTCTTCCTTCAGGAAAGCAGCAGCTTTAGCTGCGTTAATAGCTTCTTCGTCAGATTTGTCGAGTCTTGCTTTAGCTGATTTCTTTTTGCCCTTGTTAGCAGGAGCTTCACCGGCAGCTTCCATATCGATCTTTTCAGCTTTTCTTTCTTCCAAACCTTCGATCATTGCAGCGCAGCAAGCATCCAGGATAACTTCTACAGATTTAGTAGCATCATCATTAGCAGGAATTACGAAGTCAATGTTTGTAGGGTCCGAATTAGTATCAACGATACCGAATACAGGAATACCCAGACGGTTAGCTTCGCGAACTGCGATATTTTCTTTCATTACATCGATAACGAACAAAGCAGACGGCAGACGAGTCAAGTCAGCGATAGAGCCCAAAGTCTTGTCCAGCTTAGCACGCTGACGAGAAATCTGAAGAACTTCTCTCTTAGAAAGGTTAGAGTAAGTACCATCGTTAGTCAATTTGTCGATAGTAGCCATCTTCTTCACAGCCTTACGGATAGTCGGGAAGTTAGTCAACATACCACCCGGCCAGCGTTCGATTACATAAGGCATATTAACAGATTGAGCTTTCTCAGCTACAACTTGTTTAGCTTGTTTTTTAGTAGCAACAAAAAGAACTTTCTTGCCAGATTTAGCAATCTGTTTCAAAGCCTCAGCAGCTTCATCTACTTTTGCAACTGTTTTGTGGAGGTCAATGATATGAATACCATTGCGTTCCATGAAAATATAAGGAGCCATTGCAGGATTCCACTTTCTCTTAAGGTGTCCGAAGTGGCATCCAGCCTCCAATAATGTATCAAAATTTGTTCTTGACATCTTGTTTTTTCTTTAAATCGTTTACTTTCTTTTTTGTTTTTTCTAAACCAACCGCTGGGTAGTCCGCAAGTAGAGTCCCAGTAGTTTAGATACTAAACATATTCCTCGGTCAGGCAACACATTAACGCTTGCTGAACTGGAATCTTCTACGAGCTTTCGGCTGTCCCGGTTTCTTACGCTCAACAGAACGAGGGTCGCGAGTCATAAAGCCTTCAGCACGAAGAGCAGCTTTATCTTCAGCGTTCATCTTAACCAATGCACGAGCAATTGCCAAACGCAATGCCTGAGACTGACCTGTAAAACCACCACCACACAAGTTTACTTGATGTCATACTTCTCAGCAGCACCCAGCTTGTTCAATGGTTGTTTTACAACATACTGAAGAATAGTTGATGGAAAGTACTCTGCAAGGTCTCTCTTGTTAATAGTAATCTTTCCTGTACCTTCGCTTACGAAAATACGTGCAATTGCACGTTTACGTCTGCCTAATGCATTTACTACTTCCATTATATCTTATTTATATGAATTAATATCAATCATTTTCGGGCTCTGAGCTTCGTGTTTGTGTTCGCTACCTGCGTAAACATACATGTTGCTCAACAACTTAGCTCCCAGGCTATTCTTAGGAAGCATGCCCTTCACTACTTTTCTCAGTAATCTCTCTTCACCGTTCGGTTTAGTGATCAAACGGGCAGGAGTCATTTCTCTCTGACCACCCGGGTAGCCAGTATAAGACAAATAAACTCTGTCATTCCACTTGTTACCACTTAATTTAACTTTGTCTGCATTGATGATAATAACGTTATCACCGCAGTCTACATGAGGAGTAAAGTTTGGTTTATACTTTCCTCTCAGCAGTTTCGCAACTTTTGCTCCCAGACGACCTAAAGTTTGGTCTGTAGCATCAACAATAACCCATTCTTTGGTTACGGTCGCCTTGTTTGCAGAAATGGTCTTGTAACTTAAAGTATCCACTCTTAATTTGGTTTTTTAAATGTTACTACTAAAA
>VOFH01002969.1_pt1 | contig 20950 bp, 31 predicted proteins | sample 5384091 | NCBI WGS metagenome assembly VOFH01 (sample SAMN12384727, study PRJNA508395) | human gut metagenome | isolation source: healthy gut G | host: Homo sapiens
CATCCACTAAATTATACCATGAGAAAATGGGGTAAATCAAGATAGACAATTCACTCACAAACTTACAAGGTTAAGTGGAGTGAGCGCGTAGGTTATATGTTGCCAATGTTAGTTTGGCCTATAATCTTGCAGTGTTAACGATCTGGCAACCAGATATGGGGACCACTGTGCTAATCTTTGGGTTCTCCTTCATATTAATTTATTTAGCAGGTTTTGATGGGCGATTCTTTGGTGGTGCCTTTGCTGTAGCTGGCAATAGGCTTTATTGCAGCCTGTATGTCACCGTATCGTTGGGAACGGATTCAGTCTTGGTTCGACCTTGGCCTCTATGCTCAAGATATGGGCTATCAAACGGTGCAAGGCCTTTTGGCCGTAGGTTCTGGTGGTATTCTTGGGAGAAGGCTTTATGCAAGGTACATCTAAGTACTTTTTATTTGCCAGAAGCACACACAGACTTTGCATTCGCCGTGTGGGCTCAAGAAATGGGCTTATCGGAGCTGTCTTTGTAGTTCTTTTGCGGCAAATTTTTACATTCTTTGATTCCGCATTGCTAATCGATCTCAAGCGATGAATTTGGCAAATGGTTAGCGCGATAGGGGATAACCTTGCTCATCAGTGGACAAGCATTATTTAACATTGCCATGGTTTGTGGCATTATGCCTGTAACAGGTGTACCTTTGCCATTTATTAGTTATGGTGGTTCCTCACTGTTGATGAACTTTATGTCTATAGGCTTGTTAGCAAGCGTTGGTCGTCGCAATGTAGAAGGTGTAAAACAAGTTGGGTACTGCTGAGGCTTTGCCATCTTTACGTGAGAAAACGCCAAAGCCGATTCAAACCGGTCTGCTCGAAGAGTCCTCAAAAAACGGAAATGCCTGGTCCATTTCAGACCCAGAGAGACTAAAAAAGCCTACTCGTAGACGACCTAGGTCCGAACGTTGATATTTAACTTATGTAGTATAATGTGAATATATTTAGTGTGGATTTATATAGCATCTCTTAAGAGGTTCTGTATAAATGCAACGTACTTTATTGTGTGTGAGGAGAAAAAATGAAGGATTATATTGATATCCAAGAACGCCCGTCCTGGGTCGAATGTTGCCACTTAGTTTTCAGCATTTTATTTGCTATGTTTGGTTCTACTGTATTGGTACCATATTTATTAAAAGTAGATCCTGCAACAGCGCTTTATTTATGAATGGTATTGGGCATTGTTATACCTATTTGTTTGTAAAGGTAAAATCCCCTGCATACCTCGGTTCTAGCTTTTTTCATTGCTCCTGTAGCTGGTGTGTTATCGGCAGGTGGCCTCGGTTATGAGGCGCTAAAGGTGCCTTCGTTGTATTTGGCTTATCCTTTGTGATTTTTATCTGTTCTAGTTCGCTATATTGGTACTCGTTGGATCGATAAGTTATTCCACCGGTCGCCATGGGTGCTATCGTTGCTATTATTGGTTTGGAATTGGCGCCAGTAGCGATGAGTATGTCTGGCCTTTATTGGTAATCAAGACTTGGGCATGAGTCACAGTCAAGCTGTGTTTATTTCTATGTTTTCCTTAGTTGTTACCTTGCTTGGCACTGTTGTGTTCCGTGGTTTCTTAGCCGTTATCCCTGTTTTGATTGGCGTTGTTTCCGGCTTTATATTGTCCGCTTTAATGGGTGTTGTTGATTTTTCTGGCGTAGAGGCTGCACCTTGGTTCTCATTGCCACAATTCTATGGCATGCCTGTATTTGATATCAATGCAATCATCATGATTATGCCAGCACTTTCTTTTGTAGTATTTGCAGAACATGGTAGGTCACTTGGGTTGTAACTAGTAACATCGTATCCAAAGACTTAATGAAGGAACCAGGCTTACAACGTTCTTTGCTCGGTGATGGTCTTGCGAACATCTTATCTGGTTTCTTTGGGGCTACACCAAATACGACATATGGTGAAAATATCGGTGTACTCGCTATCACTCGTTGCTTCAGTGTATGGGTATCGGCGGCTTTGCCGTTCTTGCGATGATTATCTCCTTTGTAGGTAAAGTAGCAGCTCTTATCCATGCTATCCCAGTACCGGTTATGGGTGGTGTATCCATTCTCTTGTTCATATCATTGCAGCATCCGGTTTGCGTATGCTTGTAGAACGCAGGTAGATTATACAAATCCTGTGAACATGATCTTAAACATCTGTTATCCTTGTTGTAGGCCTTAGTGGTGCTGAACTTGCTGTAGGTCCTGTTGTTGTATTGAAAGGCATGGGCCTTGGTGACTGTAGTAGGCATGGCAATGAGTATCATCTTATTAATCCTTAAAAAACAGGCGTTGGTAATGACCAATTGAAAAAAAAACAGAAGTATAATTCAAGTCTATTAATGAAATAGTATCTTAAGATGATAAAATAGCAACTTCTAATAGAGGATAACTACAACATTAAAACTTTAAACTAATATATTTTATAAACAACGACTACTGAATCAGGTGTAATCTGTGAAAGTAGTCGTTTTCATTTTTTCTTTATAATTTATTCTTTATATTGTATAATGAATATATAAGTTGTATAAAATTAATTATAGAGAGGAGGGCCTATGGAGTTTTTAATTTGGATGGCTATAGGGATCGCCCTGATGGCGGTAGAACTCGTTGTACCAGGCGGTATTTTAGGGACTCATCGGTTGTGTGCATTTCTTTGGGGCGTTTTTGTAGCTCTTGGAGAAAGAAACGGTGGCGCTGTATGCAGTACTAGGATTAACAGCCTTGTTAATTGTCCTTATCATCGTGTTCTTTAATCACTTTGAAAAGACTTGGATAGGCAAATTGTTTTACCTTAGGGCAACGATCTACGAAAAAGCTGGCTATGTATCTAATGATGTATTAGATGACTTAGTCGGTAAAGAAGGCGTAGCTCATACTACACTGCGCCCTGCAGGTATTGCTAAAATTGATGGTAATTTGGTGGATGTTGTGGACCGAAGGGGACTTCATCGATGCCGGTTCACCTATTGTGGTGCTTCGTGTTGTGGGCGGGCCGCAATATTGTTAGAAAGCGTGATTAAGCTTTCACCACATCGTCGTATATAATGGAGGTTATTATGGATGTAGGTATTTTAATTTTGATTCCCATTCTTACTGATTGGGATTATGGTGTTCTTGTATGTTGTGCCATTAGGCCTTTGGGTATCTGCTCTTGCAGCGGGCGTTAATGTTGGTATCTTTACACTCGTAGGTATGCGCTTGCGTCGTGTAAATCCATCCCAAATCGTAATGCCTTTTGATTAAAGCTAATAAAGCAGGCCTTGATGTAAACGTAAATCAGCTAGAAGCGCATTACCTTGCGGTGGTGACGTTGACCGCGTCGTAGATGCGTTGATTGCCGCTGAACGAGCATCTATTCCTTTGACATTTGAACGTTCCGCAGCTATCGACCTTGCAGGTCGCGATGTATTGAAGCAGTACAAATGTCCGTTAATCCTAAAGTGATTGAAACACCAATTATCTCTGCAGTAGCAAAAAATGGTATTGAACTTAAGGTTCGTGCTCGCGTAACGGTACGTGCTAATATTGATCGCCTCGTTGGTGGTGCTGGTGAAGCTACAATTATCGCCCGTGTTGGTGAAGGTATCGTAACAACTGTAGGTTCCTCTGAAGAGCACACAGATGTATTGGAAAATCCAGATCGCATCTCTCGTACTGTATTGGGTAAAGGTCTTGATGCGGGTACTGCATTCGAAATCTTATCCATTGATATCGCTGACGTAGACGTGGACGTAACATTGGTGCTCAATTGCAAACAGACCAAGCGGAAGCAGATAAAAAAATCGCACAAGCTCGTGCCGAAGAACGCCGTGCCATGGCTGTTGCGAAAGAACAGGAAATGCGTGCGAAAACACAAGACATGCAAGCTAAGGTTGTGGAAGCACAAGCTGAAGTTCCTAAAGCATTGGCAGAAGCTTTCAGAAACGGTAATCTTGGCGTTATGGATTACTACAATATGAACAATATTATTGCAGACACTAAAATGCGTGAAAACTTAGCAGATAGTGAATAGGAGTAGCTATGGACTCTATTTTGTCTTCTGTGCTATCCATCTTTTCGCATAACCCTATATTTGTTCTAGGTATCATCGCGTATATTGCTTTTCGATTATAAAAAGTAAGAATACAGAAGAGTCTGATGATTATGATAACTATGAAAGTTCGACTTCTGGCCAGACTTGGGAGGATATGGAGCGTGAATATGGTATCTCCATAGAGAAAAAGCCTGTAGAACCTTCACCTGAGGATTTGTTGTATGATGATGATTTTTATCGTGAAATCTTCAAAAATAGACCGATTGAAAATCAGCATCCTGAGGCCCCTTTTACGAAAAAAGGGGCGGAAGACTGTTTCAATATGATGATACGGAGACATCTGATAAACATGTTGAAGTGCATCCAAAGTAATGATAAAACTCAAACAGTTTTAGCTTCCGAGGATCATTACGATGAAGCATCTACAACGCAACAAGGTACTCATGGTTCATCCAAGAAAATCTCAAGTAAATCAACTAGCTTTAGTACTAATACAACTCGTTCGACTCGAGAGTCTGTTCAGGTCCTTCTTTAAATGAGCGATTAGCTGAGTTTAAACGAGATAAGGCATCTAAAAGGAAAGGTCGTGTTCTTCTTGGAATGTAAGTGTCACAAACTTCCCCCAGTGTATACATCAACACGTAAACGTATATCAAATCATGCTCTAAAAAGGGGATGAAATGGTCTATTATTTTGGTAAGCCAAAAAGGCTCTAGAACGCAGAATATCTAATACGTTAATTAGAATGCTAACAATATGGCTACTAGAAGGTTGTTAGGCCATGGTGACCATGAAATGGTTTATGCCCGGATATTGTGATAGCAATTAAATTATATCTATCGTATGTGGTGCATATAATTACATATGGAAAAGAGGTTCCTATTGGTCACCTATGTGACTATTAGGAACCTTTTTTTTATTGTTTTTCTTGATGGAACTTTCACAATAATAGGGAAAGGAGTTCGTCTATAAGGAAAAGGTGATAGTATGTATCGTAATGTGCGCGTTATACCTAAACAGTTATTGGAACAACTATATGTAGAAAAACAGTGGAGTGTTAGAGAGGTAGCAGAGTATTTTTCAGTGTAGTGTAGATACTATTATGCGACGCATGAAGCAGTATGACATTGAGCGAAGACCGTTAAAAAAGGATATCAATATGGTTCATGTACAAGCTCTATATGAAACAGGTAAGTGGTCTCTACACTCGTTAGCGAAGCGTTATGATGTATCTATTACGACAATGGCAAGCCGTATGAAGGAATATGGACTGGCTTGTCAGCGATCTACGAAGAATGTATCTATCGATCCGGTGCGTATTTGTAGGGCTTATAAAAGTGGAAATACTTCGGATTCTATTGCTCGCATGTACGGCATATCCCGATGGAAAGTACATCATGTGTTGAGGCATATGGGAATATGTACAACACCGAAGGTACAAAATCATCGAAAGGTAGAGGAGATGGCTTACTTATATATTCATCATCATATGAGTACCGATGACATAGGTTTAGCCTATGGTATACGAGGATCTACGGTGGCTATTTATTTACGGAACAAGGCATAGAAATTCGTACCAATACTTTACAGTTAGACGAAAATAGGATAAAAACCTACGAGCAAAAGGGTATGGTGTTGCCAAAATAGCGCAGATAATGGGATGCTCTGCTTCTGCCGTAAGAAAGCGACTAACTATGAAAAAATATATCTCTCCTTGATGTAGTGTAGTAGATACTATATACTTAAATTTATACAATGATGGGAGGAATATTATGTTGAAATTATCTCTGCTTTAATACCGTTTTCTTACTTGGCATAGTTGCCGCTGGTTTATCCCGTGTATCTGGGGTGGCCTTATCAATGATTATAGTACCAACTCTATTGATTTGGGGTGCTAATGCCATTGATGTCATCGCTTTCATGTTGCTCTTTGTAGTGTACAACAACTTTACAATGGAGACACAAGACGTTCGTTTAGATTATAAAAAGATCTTGTATTATTCCTAAATGGCGCTTGTGCATTCCTTTATTTTGACTATTATTACAGCCTACTTTGCACCGGCTGCAATTGCAGTCTTTTATGGCTTGCTTTGTATTAGAACTATTGGCTACCGTGTATAAACGGATTTCTGAAAATAAACGTCCTCGTTTACACCGCGTTATCGTTACATCAGTTTTAAGTGCTGTTGTGACGGCTGTAGGTGCTTATGCAGGTCCAAAAATTCCCTAGCGAATACTACTTCATCTGTGCTGGTTTAGCAATCTTAGTTATTACAGGCTTTGCTTGGTATGTAGGTAACCATCGAGATGCTTTTTAGAGGTGCGTGGGAAACAATTTGGGCTGACTTCAACTTATTCTTGGGGTATGTTTGGTGTAGAAGCATCTTACTACCCAGCAGCGCTTAACTCGTTCTATTCCAAATCCAATGGATCGTATGTTACCAATGATTACTGTAGTAGGTGGTTATGCAGGTCTCATGGTGGTGTTTGGGCTGTATAATATCTTCTCCATACCATCCTTGATTACTGCTATTGGTGCGGCTATCGGTATTCGTCTATTTGGTTTGTACGAAGTTTCCACGTCATGGCAGCTTCTCCTACTTGGCTATTGGCTTTGCTGTAGCTGCTGTTGTATGCTTGTATCTCGTATCTCCAACACCAGTAGGTTTTGATTATATTAATACATTGGTATCTCAACCTATCGTTCAATAATGATTGCATATTTATAGTCGTTGCTATATCATTTTAATATTGCTAATGTCTCTGGTAGATAATTGAATTTGAATATGTGACATAGTTCATATATTGTGTTGAAAGTTGAGTCCATACTAGATTATGAAAGGAGTTGATGCTCTGTGGCAGAAACAATTGAAACGAGACCATTTCCGCCATTCTTACCAAAGAATACGACGGTCATGATGATGGGGACATTCCCACCAACTTCCGAAAAAGCGTTCTATGGAATTTCATTATCCTAACTTTCAAAATGATATGTGGCGCGTGTATGGCTTAGTATTCTTTGACGATAAGGAACACTTTAGAAAAGGTGAGGAAAAAAGCCTTTGATGCGGATAAGATCAAAGCGTTCTTATCTGAAGCGGGGATTGCTTCTTGTCCTACTGTTTTGAAAGCTATACGCGAAAAGGGCAATGCATCGGATGCATTTCTTAAAGGTCGTTGAACCTGTACCGCTTGCAGAGGTATTGGACCAAATTCCACACTGTAAACATATTGGTACCACAGGTGGTAAGGCCACAGAAATTTTGTTAAGCCTTTTGCCAGAAAGGTTAAACTACCTAAAACAGGGAGACAATTCCCTTTGTGTTTAACGGTCGTGAATTGACGTTAACACGATTGCCATCTACATCTCGTGCATATCCATTAAGCCTTGCCAAAAGGCTGAAGCCTATAAAAATTTCTTTAAGGCTTGTGGATTACAAACGAAATAATCTTGATAAAGTAAACTAATTTAATATGTATAAATAACACCTTTGTTGTTTATTGTATTTTTAATGATGCCATATAAACAGTCAAAGGTGTTTTTGTTATCAAAAATTAATGTGAATTAGAAAATGGATATAACTATATTATAATTGGCTATGTATATATTGTTATAAATAAAATTAATGATGCATATAACATTTTAATTCTTGATTTTTAGAGTGAGAGGTTTATAATTAATCGTTGTTGCAAATGGTTGACAATAGTTTTAAGAAAATGGAGTTGATATTATGGATAAGGCTAAAAGAGGCCTTATGGACAAAGATCCTTTGTCCTTGATACTTTGATTAATTTCTTAGTATTTTTGATTTATTATTTATTAATCGTTATTATTGCGGTAGTAGCAAAGGATAATCTTCATGCCACAGCAAGTCAAGCTGGCTTGGCCGTTGGTATTTATATTATTGGTACTGTTGTTGCTCGTTTGTTAGCAGGACGGTTTATTAGTATCTTAGGCTGTCGTAAGATGTTGTACTTAGGTTTGTTGATTTACTTAATTTCAACAGCTATGTACTTCTACACACCTAATTTATTGATGCTCGACAGTGTTCGTTTCTTAAATGGTTTTGCTTACGGTATTACATCTACAGCTACAAGTACAATCGTAGCCGCTATTATTCCTATGTCACGTCGTGGTGAAGGGATTAACTACTATGGTTTGTCTACATCTCTTGCCGCTGCAGTAGGTCCGTTTTTGGGTATTTTGATGCTTCATAGCCTTGGCTTATGACTTTATCATCGCCTTCTGTGTTGCTCTTATCATCCTTTGTGGTATCGGTTCCGTTATCATGAAATTTAATGAACCTAAAGCTCGATATTGATTCTGAAGAACATAAAGGCATTAAAATTTCCGATTATATCGAACCACGTATGAATTCTATTAGTCTTGTTTCTATACTAGTAGGTTTTGCATACTCTGGTGTTATCGGTTTTATGGCAGCTTATACAAAAGATTTAAACCTTATCTTAGCATGGTACATTCTTCTTTGTTGTATATGCTGTAGTTATTACTATAACAAGACCATTACTTGGTCTTGTATTTGATATGAAAGGGGAAAACTTCGTTCTTTACCCTTGCTTCATATCTTTAGCACTTGGTATTTTCTTGTTGTCCATCGCTCACTCTACATGGCTTATACTTTTATCTGCTGTGTTTGTTGGTCTTGGTTACGGTACATTTATGTCAAACGGTCAAGCAGTAACTGTTAAAATCGTTCCTGTTCACCGCATTGGTGTTGCCACATCTACATACTTCATTGCCTTGGATATGGGCTTAGGGTTTTGGTCCATACATTTTAGGTGCTATTAAAGAGGTAGTCGGTTATACAAGTATGTTCCATGTTACTGTTGTAGTAGCACTTCTTGCATTCGTTGCGTATTATTTCCTCTATGGCCGTTATGTAGGTACTGAAAAAGATCTTTCTTTGAAAGCTCGCGCTGAAGAAGAACAAATCAGAAATCGTAAACGTAATGGAAAATTAGTATAACATTAGCTATATTTCTTACAATCATTTTATAACTATATAAAAAGGACTATACGAAGATTTCGTATAGTCCTTTTATTATTAATGTATCTTAGTGTTTCATGTATTCTATAATACTAGTTTAGTATTTAAATATCCTTCAAATGCCATCTAGTAGTATAGGTGCATGAGAAGTTACATCTATCCTATTATTTCTCAATATTAACGATGTTTACGATAATTTCTACGGCTTTTTCATGTCATCAATACATGCGAATTCGTGACGACCATGTAGGTTTTCTACGCCAGTAAAGATATTAGGGGTAGGGATGCCCATGAAGGAAATTTTAGAACCATCTGTACCGCCACGGATAGGGTCGCAAATAGGCGTGATACCCGCTTTTTTTCCATAGCTGCTTTAGCTACGTTGACACATTCCATATTGTCTTTGATGATATCGTACATATTGTAATATTGATCTTTTTACGGATACTTCACATACTTCGCGGCCATAGATTTCGTTTAATGTTTGACCAGCTTGTAAGAAGAATGCTTTTTCGCTTCGAACAATTCTTTGTCATGGTCGCGTATGATATAGTTCATTTTACCAGTATCTACTTGAGTTTCCATGCTCATGAGCATAAAGAAACCTTGGCGACCGCATGTGTGTTCTGGAACAGCAGCACCTGGTAATAGAGCATCGAATTGCATTGCTAATTTAGCACAGTTAATCATAATGCCTTTAGCAGTGCCTGTATGAACAGATACACCTTTTAATGTAACGGTACCGCCAGCAGCATTAAATGTTTCGTATTCAAGTTGTCCAAGGCTTTCACCATCAATAGTATAAGCAAAATCAACAGGAAATTGTTTTTTTTACATCAAAGTGATCCGCACCGGTACCGATTTCTTCATCTGGGCCAAAGGCACACATGATTTTACCATGCTTGATTTCTGGATGAGCTACGAGGTAGGCGAGGGCTTCCATGATTTCGCAGATGCCAGCTTTGTCGTCACCGCCTAGTAGTGTAAGACCATCGGTTACTACCAAGGATTTACCAATATAGTTCTTTAAATTAGGGAAAATCTGCACGACGTGTGTAGATTTGATGTTCTTCGTTGAGGCAAATATCACTACCATCATAGTTTTCTACAATGCGAGGCTTAATATTTTCTGCGTTGTAATCAGCTGTATCCATATGAGCGATAAAGCCAATAGCAGGTGCTTTTTCATCTGTATTAGCATTTAATGTGCCAATAACAAAACCATTTTCACGGTTGTAAATAACTTCATCTAAACCGATTGCTTTTAAATCAGGAACGAGCACATTAGTAGCAAAAGTCTACTTGAGTTTGAGTACTTGGAATGGTTGTACTTTCCTCGTTAGACCGTGTATTTATGCTTGTATAGCGTACAAAACGTTCGACCATTGATTCCATAATGAGCCTCCTCGTAAGTAAACATACGTGTTATACATATTGGTATAAATGCTGTATATAATAAAGATTCTTAATATACTTTCATTGTAGAACAGAGGGGCTGAAAATGCAAAATAAATATTTATGGAAGGTGTGATATTTTATTCGCATAATGCATAGAAAACCATTGAACCATATATAGTGCCGTGTTAGTATAAAGGTGAATAGTTATACGTTTGTACATTTTCTGTGAGGAGGTTTTTACCATGTCGGACGAAACTCGTTCTATCCGCCCGTAGAACCCGTATTGGATCCTAAGAAGGATTACGTAGAGATTAACTCATATGTAGTATTCTGGGGCCTATTCTATGCGGCAATTTTCACACTGGCTGTAGGTTATTTATGTTTGAAAATTGGTCAAACAGTAGATGCCTTTGCTCCAGTATCTGTACTTGCTATGGGTACAGCAGTTATTTTGAAACGGACAAAATGCTTTTTGCCGAAACGGTTCACATTCAGGCTATCGCTAGTTCTAGTACGAACACATTAGCTGGTGCTATGTTCTTCTTACCAGCCTCTATACATTTGGAATGTTACAGATGTAACCTTTGTACAAATGGCGATTCTATTATTCTTGGTGGCGTACTTGGTGTCCTATTATGCGTTATGTTCCGTCGCTACTTTGTTGAGGAAATGCACTATGTGTATCCGTTCCCAAGCGGTCGTGCTTTGCTGAAGTACTAATGAGTAATGAAGGTAGCAAAGCGAAACTCATGCTTGGTTCTGGTCTTATCGCTCTTGTATATGACTTTATTCTTAACAGCCTCGGCTGGTGGGAAGAGGTTATCCGTACTACCGCATTTAAATGGGGGTCTGCTCTAGCAGATTCGACTAAGTTAAATGCTGCTGTAGATACAGATGCTGCGTTGCTTGGTCTTGGTTACTTCACAGGCTTACGGTATGCGGCTATTATCGCAGCTGGTTCCTTCTTCTCTTGGTTCGTATGTATTCCAATCGTATACTATTTAGCTCCGGAACATATCATGCAAATCAATGGGCATGCAGTTCCACTTGCAGAAGCTCCAATTCGTAAAGTATTCTTAGACTATGTTCGCCATATTGGTATCGGTATGCTTGCTATGGCAGGTATCATCGGCTTGCTCAATATGTCCAAAGTAGTAGCTAGTGTTGTTAAAAATGCAGTGCTTGATATTTTCAGTTCCAAAACTGTAGATGTTAACTTGCTTCGTACACAACGCGACGTACCTACATCTTGGATTGGTGCTGGCATCTTGTTATGTACAGTTCTATTTGCAGCATATTTCCACTTTATGTATGCTGAAAGCTTCTCCCAAACAATCGTAGCATTCTTAATCGTTCTAATTATGTCCTTCTTATTATCTGTAGTAGGTATTAGCTCCATTGCTTATACGGGTACAGAACCAGTATCTGGTATGACAATCTTCATGATTATCATCTCCGCTGTATGCTTAACAGCTGCAGGCATGACTGGTAAAGTAGGTATGATTGCAGTCCTCATGATGGCATCCTTCATTGGGACAACTATCGGTATGGCTGGTAACTTCATGTCTGAACTTAAAGTGGCTCATATGACCAGGTGCTACACCTAAGAAAATGGAACAATGGCAAATCGTTGGTACCATTCTTTGTGCCGTACTTTCTGTAGGCGTTATGATCCTCTTGAACGATGCATATGGCTTCGTAGGGGACCATGCATTAAATGCTCCACAAGCGAATGCTATGGCTGCTATCATTGAACCAATGATGACTGGTGGTAGTGCTCAATGGCCTCTATACATGGCTGGTGCATTATTCGCAATCATCTTGTGGATGGTAAAAGTTCCACCATTGGCATTTGCCCTAGGTACTTACTTGCCAATGGAAATCAACACACCATTACTTATCGGTGGTTTGATTGCATACTTCGTACAAAACAGTACAAAAGATAAGGAATTGGCGAGATCTTCCTTCTCCAAAGGTAGCACAATTGCATCTGGTCTCGTAGCTGGTGGTGCTATTGGTTCTTTATTCAGTGCCGTACTTCGTATTGCAGGTATTGATGTATTTGCTGAAGCTTGGGTTGAAACACCGGAAGCAACATACCTCAGTATCGTAATGTACTTGTTACTCTGTGCATTCTTGTACAAGGTAGCTATGTACGTAAAAGCTAAAAAGCTAAATAAAAGAATAGGATATCCTCAAGAATGTAAGTATTTTGTTTATTAAAATTGTTAGGAATTCTCCACCTGGGGATGACCGCCTTTACTCAAGTTTTATCTGTGCTTGGTGAAGGCGGTCTTTTGATCTATTTAACTATTTAAACTAGATAAATTTTTTTCGGTATAAAAAGCTATGTCAGATATAAACCTATTTGATATAGTTGGATTATTGACCTAAGTATATAGAGGAATGTTATGATTATACTAGAATACCTCTATAGGTATTATTTTTATTATGCTCATACTGTAAGTATAGATATATTCATTCGTGTATAGAAAGAAAACTTTACTTAGAACTGTAAGGTTAGAGTAAGGTCAATTATGAAATTTAAGAAAATAGCAGGCTCTTTTAGGGGCTTTTACCATTGCTAGTAGCTTGTTTATTGCTGGCTGTGGAAATACTGGTAGTAGTCAAAAACATGGCGCGTTGGTACAGATGCAACCTATGCACCATTTGGATTTAAAGATAAAGACAGCGGAAAATTAGCTGGTTTTGATATCGATATTAATAATGCTATTGCTCAGGAAGAGGGCATTGAAGCAGATGTTCAAAACTTGAACTTTGATGCACTTTTACCAGCACTACAAAGTAATACTATCGATATTGCTATTTCGGATATGACTATTTCGAAGAACGAGCAAAATCTGTAGATTTTAGTAAACCCTACTATATTAGCTGGTAATGGCCTCGTTGTAAATGCCGATAATACTACTATATCAATAGCTTTAAGGATTTAGAAGGAAAGCACATCGGTGTATCCATCGGTTCTACTGGTGCAGAAATTGCTAGTAAGATTCCTAATGCCGATGTGCGTCAATTCAACCTCATCGTCGATGCGTTCTTAGAATTGCAAAATAGAGGTGTAGATGTAGTTATTAACGATACACCAGTAAACGAATATTATGTTAACGGCAAGGGCAAAAGGTATCGCAAAGGTTACTGGAGAGGACTATGATGCGGCACCACTTGGCATTGCTGTGAAGAAGGAAATACGGAGCTTCTTAATAAAATTAACGATGGTTTGGCTAAGATTAAAGCCAATGGCAAATATGCGGAGATTTATAAAAAATGGTTTAGTAAAGAGCCACCAACAGAGGATTTAAAATAGTTTGTAGATAGTACCAAAACGTATTATTTGTTATAATACGTTTTGTAAACCTCAAATGGTATGAGGTAGTATAGAATAGGTGATATGATGGTTAAGCGATGTGCATTTTTAGATATAATTAAAGAGAAGGGCGCCCTCGTTTTAGATGGTGGGTTAGGATCAGAGTTAGAGCGTTATGGCTGCAACCTTCAGCATAAATTATGGTCTGCTAAGATTCTTATGGATCAACCGGATATCATCAAAAAAATACATATTTCGTACTTAGCGGCTGGGGCGGATATCATTCAAAGTTCTGGGTATCAAGCAACGGTAGCTGGCTTTAAAGGCCTAGGATTTGGTACGGAAGAGGCTATTGAACTTGTAAAATTATCTGTTCGCTTGGCAGTACAAAGCTCGCAATGAGTTTGTAGAGGCTAAGGCAGTGGGGCACTTACATTGCGTGGTATTACACTGGGAGAAGAGACCCCCAAATGGCGTTAGATATTTTTCTGAAGGTGCATTGCCTAAACCACTGGTAGTGGCCGGCTTCTGTAGGCCCATATGGAGCTTTTTGGCGGATGGCTCTGAGTACCGTGGATATCCTGGTGTACAAACTGAATATCTTGAGGTATTCCATATTCCTCGGCTAGCATTATTCTGTGAAGAAAATCCTGATATATTATCTTTTGAAACTATTCCATCTTATGAGTGAAGCCATTGCCATTGCTCGAGCAATGTCTGACCCATATACATCAAGAGGAATTCCTGGGTGGATTGCCTTTTCTTGTAAAGATGGACATTATGTTTCTAGTGGTGAAACCATCATTAAATGTGCAGAAATGATTGACAAGGTTAGACCTATAACTGGTATTGGCATCAATTGTACGAAACCAGAATATGTAGAGTCCTTGATTAAGGATATTCGTACTGTTACGGATAAACCAATTGCTGTATACCTAATCTTGGTGAAAGCTATGATAGTGAAACTAAGACCTGGTATGGCGACCCTGCATCATTTGTAGATTATGTTGATGTATGGCGTCATGCTGGGGCAGATATCATAGGTGGTTGTTGTAGAACAACACCTGAAATCATTAGAGATATAGCTAAAAAAATTCATAAATAGTAATATAAACTAATGATATAAATAAAGAAGGCTATCGATGTTAAGTCAGTGCATAAGCACTGCTTTTACTATAACCGGAGAGACAGGGATTTGAACCCTGGGTACAGGATAACATGATTTTCAATCATGCTCCCTTCAAATGATTTGACACCTCTCCATGTATTCTGTTGTGTAACAGGTAACACTTGTATAGTATATGAAAAAAAGTTAGATTTATGTCAAGCAAAAAATCGTGAAAATCTTGACTTTCATAAGACTTTTAAACTCTATTAATTTGCTTGGTGCAACTGTTAGTAGTAATAATTAAATTGCAAAAATGTTACGCAACGAAAATATTGTTAAAACGTAAGATATGTATCCTTTGAAGTATAAGAAAAAGACCGCCTAAATCAGGCGGCCTTTGTTTGTATATTATAATACTTCTTTGATTTCAAATGATGGATGCTTTGATATCGTCTGCCATTTTTTCGATTTTTGGAAAGATCATCTTCTTCTTTTAAAAGAGGATTTGATATCAAGTGGTTCGGATACGATTTCAATGTCTTTGAAGTCGTTTTCGAAGTGGGAAACCATTGTTTTTCATTGCAGCAGATGCCCAAAGAGTGGTTACCTATGATGGATACCTTATGGTTTTGGAAGTTAAGCGCTTTCAATTCATGAATGAAGTTTTCCAGTAAGGTATAGGTTTAAATTGTATGTAGGTGCAATTGTTACCAAGTTAGTGTATTTCCAAGCATCAGCGATGATGTAGGAAGCATTAGTTTTGGAAACATCATAAATTTTAATATCTCTGTCACACCGCGTTTGGACAATTGTTTTGTTAATTGTTGAGCAATAGCACAGTGTTACCATACATAGAACCAAAGGCAATAACACCCTTTTGTTCAGCTGTGTAGCTGGACCAGTGTAAGTATTTGTGCAAGATATAATGGATAGATTCAGGTGTGCGCCAGATTGGACCATGAAGTGGGAGCAATGCGTTTGATATCAAGACCAGAAACTTTACGGATTGCATTTTTTTTGAGGGGCCGTACTTGATGTTTGTGTAGTAACGACGAGCTTCTTCTTCGTATGTAGCAACGTAATCGGTTTGGTCAGCAACGATATTGCCGTTAACTGTACCGAATGTGCCAAAAGCATCTGCAGAGAACAATGTGCCTGTAGATTTTTCATATGTACAAGTTACTTCTGGCCAGTGAACCATTGGCATAGTGTAGGAAACAAGTATGTTTACCCAAGGCAAATTTCGTCGCCTTCTTTTACAGTGTAATATTGGTCTGGTTTTTGGAGTGTTGTAGAATTGCTCGAACATGCGGAATGTTGTAGCATTACCAACCATTTTACAGTTTGGATACCGTTCCAATGTTTCCAAATAATGTTTAAATCGGGTTCCCATATGGTTTACGATGATGTAATCAAGGTCGCGACCATTCAAAAAGGTGAGTCAAGTTGTCAAAGTATTCTTCACGAATTTCAGCATCTACAGAGTCTACAACACAAGTTTTTTCATCGTCGATGAAATAGCTGTTATAACTAACACCATTTGGAATAGGAATAAGTTTTGAAACGTTCTGTAGTCAGTCATTACTACCAATCAGTAGATATTATGGGTCATTTTTCTGAGCACAATGCATAATAAAATCCTTTCTTAACTCACATTTGTTATGTATAGGTTTACACGAAACTCATGTTTGTAAATATATCATCAACTTATAATACTAGTTTTTATAAAAAAATCAATATGAAAAAGCCTACTTGAAGGGGTAGGCTTTCACATGAATGGGTTATATAAATTATTAAAGTATTTTACACCAGATGTAAAGATTGGCATTTCTAATTGGTTGGGAATGTTTTGCTGATGCCTGTGCAACTGGCGTTCCGGTGGGCCATTTTACCGAATACGCGACCATCTGGGCTATAAATACCTTCGATAGCAGCTACAGATTGGTTAGATTGAAGCGGCTATCCATGGATGCAATACCATCAAAGTCTACATATTGTGTAGCGATTTGGACCAGTTTTATTGAACTCTAACACTTGTTGAGGGGACGCAATAAAACGACCTTCCCATGAAATAGGTACAGTGTAAATTTCACCAGCTTTAGCATCACTCATCCAAGGGGATTTAGTAGAAATAACTTTAGTGTTAACCATACGAGACAAGTGACGACCAATTGTATTGTATGTCAATGTAGGATGATCTGCAGTTAACGTTTCGATATGACCACCAGGCAATAAGCCTAATTTGATAAGGGCTTGAAGCCATTACAAATACCAAGTACAAGGCCATCTTGTTTGTACAAGAGGTTTTCTAAACCTTCTGCAAGGTATGGATTGCGGAAGAGGGGGTAGCCATGAATTTGCCAGAACCATCTGGTTCATCACCAGCACTGAAGCCACCAGGGAACATAAGAATTTGAGATTCTGCTAATTTTGCTTTAATTACGTCGATAGATTCTTTTAATTGTTCTGGTGTTTGATTGCGGATGACAACGATATCTGTTTCTGCACCAGCACGTTCAAAGGCACGGAGCTGAAATCGAATTCACAGTTTGTACCAGGGAATACAGGGATGAGAACCTTTGGTTTTCGCCCTAAGGATGCACTGCGAGGCTTAGTATGTTGGTCTGTGAATGTACGCTACTGCTTCACCAAGCCATTTGGTGCATGCATAGGGAAAATATCGTTTAATGAGTGCTTCATGTTGCTTGTATTTCTCTTTAAGAGATACAGATTGATCGGCCCATTCAATAACAGGTTTGCTTGTGTTACACCGATTACTTTTAAACCTGGTAATTTTAAGAGATAGTTAACAGCTTTAATATCAACCTCTACAATGAAGGAACCAAGAGCAGGTTGGAAAATTGCACGATCAGCATATTTATTAAACTTAACACCTATATTGTTACCCGAGGGCCATTTTAGTGTGCTTCAGGAATGCCGCCTTGGTCAACTACATAGGCAGAGTAAACGCGGACCCTTTTTCAATTTGTTCTTGAAAGGTTTTTCACAGTTTTCTTTGAACTGATCCCAATCCTGGAGTGTCGTCGCAATAAGCACGAGGCAAATCCAAAGCAGTACGAGGCGACGACTTCACGCCTTTAAGTTCTTGACTTTACGATATTGTCTACATGCGCTGTACCAACTGCAAAAGGATACGAGGGCAGGAGGAACTGTAAGGTTCATAAAAAAATAAGCTCATAGAGTCTTTGCCACCAATAGCGCCAATTTCAAGTTCTTTTGTGCTTTATAAGCCGCCGAGAAGGGTTGCTGGCAGGTTTGCCCCAAGATTCTTTAGGGTAGGGCGTTCAAAGTATTCTTGTAATGTTAGGTATGCATCTTCACGACGACCGCCAGAGCTACTAATTTTGACAGATAAAGTACTGCATATTGTGCGCCATGGTATGGACTCAAGCAGATAATTCTGGTACAACGAAGCCATGTGTCATGATGCTTGCAGTTGTAGTTTCACCGTTTAATACAGGTAATTTTGCGACCATGCCTTGGGTAGAGTGCTGGAACTTGCCACCGAATGGCATGAGAACTGTATTAGTACCAACAGTGCTATCGGCGCTCTGCTAAACATTGTTGAGAAGCGGCATTTAAATCGAATACTGCGGTAAGCCACTTTTCTTTAAGTTATCTGCGCTTGAAGAACCGCGTAAGAGAAGTAAGAGCGATGCTGCTGGGGCTGTTACGATAGCCCTCTTGTTGTTGGCTAGCACCATTTGTATTTAAGAAATCGGCTGATATCTACGATTGTTTCACCGTTCAGTTCATGATCGACGATTTGTATCAGTTACATCGGCTACAACTGTACATTTGTTCTAATTTTCTTCGTCGCAGTAGGCTTTGAACATCTACATCCAGGCTGCGGCGATGACACCAAGCCATACGTTCTTGAAGAGATTCAGAAATATGGCTAGCTCTCTGTACCGTCAAGACGGCGTATTTTTAGGAACTAAATAAAGATTGATTGTTACCATCTGTTAATTCACCGACCTTGGCTTGGATACCGCGCACACCAAAGTCATTACAACGTTTAATAAGCGTTGTTACTTCACCGCGACGGAAGAGACGTTGAATTTTTACGCCCCTGTAAGGGTATTGCCTTTTGAACCTCTGCGCCACATGTGGAAAGGGACTCTACAGTATGTTCTTTAGAGTGAACCAGTAGCGCCACCACAGCCATCGCGGCCAGTTTTGCCACCTAAGCAACACCACTACATCGCCTGCGACAGGTACTTCACGACGTACTTGATTGCGAGGTGCAGCGCCGATAACAGCACCGATTTCCATGCGTTTGCTACGTAACCAGGATGGTATTCTTTACTTCACCTGTAGCAAGGCCGATTTGGTTGCCGTAAGAGGAGTAGCCACGAGCAGCTTCTTGGGTAATTTTTTTTGCGGTAATTTGCCTTCTAATGTATCTTCAAGGCTAGTATGAGGGTCGCCAGCCCTAACGCGCATAGCTTGTATACATAACTTTGACCGCTCAATGGATCTCGGACAGCCACCTAAAGCACGTTCTGCGTACAAATGGTTCGATTTCAGTAGAGGTGGTTATGAGTTTCGTTTTTGAATAATAACAACCATTCTTCGGTTTTGCCGTTTTACATCAACAGGAAACGATGATTGTACATGCATTGATTTCATCGGATTCATCAAGATTTGTTAAACCGCCTGCAGGACGCAACTCTTTGACTGCAAGTGTTGCCATGTCCATGAGGAGCAGAGCCCTTTTTTTTTTGTTGTATATAGCTCAGCGCGGCCCTCCATGTATTCTTCAAGTGCTTCTTTTACAGCACCTGTGAAACGACTATCATCTCAATGGTAATATCCGTTAATTCCGTCATAAATGTAGTGTGACGACAGGTCGGACCAATAGGTGTCGAAGAGGCGAATTTCTGTAATGGTAGGATGCGGTGTTCTACCTCTATATTGTTGCTTGATTAATTTGAGGTTGCCAATGTCATGCTTGAGGCCATAGCTATCGATGAGGACTTTAAATCAGCATCGCCTGCATGTCTATAAACCCGTCGATTGCCACTGGTTTGAAGGATGCTTAATTAAAGGCTAATAAACAGTTGGCAATTCAAGACTCGCTTCGCGGGAATCTACTGGGTTAATATAGTATGCTTTGATGGCCTTTTCTTGTTCTTTTGTGAAAGTGCCTTCGATGGCGAATACACGAGCAATATCGAACGATGTGGCCAGATGTAAGGGTGAGCATGGAAATACATTGCTCAGCACTGTCAGCACGTTGATCGTATTGACCTGGCACATATTCAACAGCGAAAACGAAACCTTGTACAGCTGGGATTTCTTCTTAATACTGTATCTACAGGAGGCTCGGAGAAGATAAAGGTTTTGCGACCTCTAAATCTTTGCATCTACATGTTGATATCATAACGCTCGTAGATGGTTACCCCCTGTAGCAGGCATAGATAATTCCTGTTGTAAGGTTTGTAACATGCGTTGTGCTTCTTGGTTGAAAAGATTCTCGTTTTGTTACGAATAATCGTTGTATAGCCATTGTAGCCTCTGTAATGTATATAATTCCTGTGGGATATTGACAAATTAAGTATAGTTCGGTCTAGACTTTAAGTAAAGATAATTTTACTTTATGAAAAGATTAGAAATACTAATAAATATGAAAGGTTCATGAAGGTCATAAGACCTAAGCTTTCATGAAGATTTCTACATATTCATTATATATTGAGAGTCTATATTTATAATATAGTAAATGATATGTATATTTAAAAGTAAGACACTACTATTAGTATATAACAGAGGTGAATAAAATGGCAGTATCTGCAGATTTATATAGAACCTTTTAGTAGGTTTATATTTATCCTTTTCCTGTGCAGCCAAAGAGTTAGGCGTTTCTCAATCCGCCATCAGCCAAAGCATTAAGCAATTAGAAGGTGAACTTAATATGCCTCTTTTTTTATTGCGCACTACAAAATCACAAGGTTCACGCCAGAAGGCAAGAATTGTTTGATACAGTAATAGGCATTTCCATTCTTGATAATGGGGTAACTCAAAATTACAAGAACA
>VOFH01002449.1_pt1 | contig 20929 bp, 33 predicted proteins | sample 5384091 | NCBI WGS metagenome assembly VOFH01 (sample SAMN12384727, study PRJNA508395) | human gut metagenome | isolation source: healthy gut G | host: Homo sapiens
CATCTGCTGAATCGCTTCCTCGCGGATTTTGACGACGGTTTCATCGTCCAGCTGACCTGCGGCTCTCAATGACGCCAGCTGTTCCAGGCTGAAGACCGGCATGTTTTCTGTGATACCTGCGGTATTTTCAGCGCTGCCGGCGTTCTCAGAACCGTCCTGCTCCTGCGCTGTATAAGAGAGCATCACCATAGGGACGCCGAAGATATCGTTTAATTCCTCTATATTTTCACGTCCTTTTTTGACGGATGGTATAGACAGGATCGCCGGAAGACGTCTGGGAATCCTGACTGTAATATTCATGAAATGTTTTGATCTCGTCCTTGGTCATGAAGACGCTCAGACTGTCAAAAGTGGATCCGCGGATTTCATCGGGAGCGGCGTTTTCGATACCGCCCTGCTGAATCCCCACATCTACGATGTCCGATGTGTACTGCGGCAGGGGAGAGATCGCACCAGGCCTCCACAATGAGCAGGAGAACGATCAGGAAGATAGCCCCTTTATGTTCTCCGAGGGACTGAAATATTTTTCTCAAGTTTTCATCTCCTTTCGATATTAATTCTGTTCTTTTTTTTTTTTTTCTGTCGTGCGCGGTCTGTTCCGCGTTTCGCTTCTGTCTCATCTTCAGCTCATCCTCCATTATGGTATGGAGCTGATCCCAGAGACCGATCAGCTGTTCCATGCGAGCCGGGCCCATCCGGTCGAAGACTCTGTCAAAATAGTCGCAGATATCTGTGAAGACCTGTTTCCGGACGGTGTCACCTTTTTCCGTGAGGCGGATCAGCGTGCTGCGCCGGTCATTTTTATCCGCGGAGCGTTCGATGTAACCTTTGTCTCCAGCGAACGAAGGGTTCCGGGAGACTGCGGGCGATGATACCTTGAGCTGAGATGCCAGTTCAGAGACATAGATTCCCTTTGTGCCGGGATTGCGCAGAGAATAGGCGTAGATTGTCTGCAGAGGCATAAACTCTCCCTGAGGCAGATCAGAGAACAGAGAGTCCAGCCGGAGCATCATGAATTTTTTGGCACATCCGCATGTGCCGGTCCTGTAATTCTTTACTGATCATGAAAATCTCCTTATAGAAAAATAAATTGCGAAACAAATAATTGTGTTATAAGTTAACGTTGTTATTTAAATGCTCATGTATGATAACGCTGTGTAAACTCTGTGTCAACCTTTAAAGTTTATATTTGTGCGTGTGCACAAATAAAGATGGTATTATATGGTGGTCTTCTGAATTTTTAATGAAATCTTTTGTGTAAATGAGAAGGCGAGAAAGCGCCTTTCCCGGTGAATGCTGTGAAAAGACGCTTTTATTTCTTATTCTTCTGTTTGAACGGCCTGGCGCCGGCGCTGTTCGGGGCGGGCCTGCGGCAATGAATATCGGGGCTACACCTGCGGGGCGAATACCCGGAGGACTCGTCCGGCAAATCGCTTCATGAGATTCATTTTTTGTAGTCCGACATCGTAATCCGATGCGAATCGGCGAAAGTTCTGTGGAAATCTTCGGTGATATCTTCAGAACATCGTTTTCGAAAATCAGGCAGGCGCATTCGTAATGAAGATAAAGACTGCGGAAGTCGAGATTGATCGTTCCTACTGCCGCGATGTTGCCGTCGGCCTCCACCACTTTGGAGTGGACAAAGCCCGGCGTATATTCGTAGATGTGAACGCCTGCTTCCAGCAGTTCCGGATAATAGGTCTTTCCGATGAGATTGACCGTCTTCTTGTCCGGAATATACGGCAGGAGAATCCGCACGTCAATTCCGCTTTTTTGCCGCGCGCTTCAGGGCATTGAGCATTTCATCATCTAAGACCAGATAGGGGGGTCATGATGTGGACATAATCCACTGCCGAATGAATGATGTTCAGATAGATGCTCTGCGCTACCGACACAGGGGAGTGAGGTCCGTCGCCGTAGGGGGATAATAAAACCGTCCCCTTCCTGGGGAACTCTGTCGCTGCGTACGCTGACATACGGCTGATAGAGTTTCGCATCCTGAGAAACCGTAGTATTCCAAAGCTGAAGAAACATCAGCGTATAATTTCGCACCGCGTCTCCCTGCAGCAGAAAACAGTTATCTTTCCACTTGCCGAACCGCTCTTCTTTATTGATATATTCGTCGGCCAGATTGATGCCCCCTGCTGAAAGCGGCTTTTCCGTCGATGACGAGTATTTTTCTGTGATCCCGGTTATTGTAATGAGTGGAGAAAAACGGCGTGACCTTTGGCGAAAGTCTTCGCTTTAATGCCCATAGAGGTCAGCGTCGATACGTAATCTCTCGGAAGCGTCGTCATGCATCCGATGTCATCGTACATCACCGGACTTCTACGCCGGAACGGGCTTTTCTCTGCAGGATTTCCAGAATCGTATTCCAGAAGATTCCTTCACGAATGATGAAAATTCGAGAAAATAAAAGATTCCGCCTTTTCGAGCTGTCTCACGATCTCCGGAAAGCGTCGTCGCCCAGCGGAAAATACTTACGGAGGTGTTGCGGTAAGATGCATAACCGCCGGCGTTTTCGATGTATTGACAGCGCGAAGACCTCCGGTTTTGTGCGCGAAGAGCGTCGCGGACTTCCGGGGCGGTGCGGGAATATTTCCGTATCTTCCAGCGATTGACGCACCGCTTTGTGGATGCGGGATAGACCCGATATTATAGTGCGACAGCAGATAGAGCATGGATCCGAAGAAAGGAAGCAGAGCTAATGGAATAATCCAGAGATCTTATAGGTCGGATTGCTCTCACTGTTGAGGATGACGATAAAAATTCCGGCGCTGGCCAGAACCATAAAGAAAGCAGAATCACTTTTTGTATGGCGCTCACTCCAGGAGAAAGTCACCGCAGCCAAGACTACCACCTGAAGAATGATCAGCAGAGCAGAGATACAGATGCGACTGAAGATGAGCCTAAATATGGAATTTTTGGAACTGTTTTAATTTTCTCCAAATCATAGTCTCTGATTTTTCCTCGGATTAGCCTCATATTCTTCCTTTCGATCTGGATGATTGTTTTAAAAATAGTATGTTCATTGTGATAGAATTATTTATTGTTTGCTGTATTTTTCGCATAAAACACAGAAACAGTATAACACAGTGGATTTTTTTGTCCAAAGAGACGTGAAATTTTCAAGCAAAACGCATGATTTGGCCGTGTTCACATACTGTCTTTGACTCGATTCCGCAGACGTTCCCCATATCTTCGAACGGAAGATCTCCTGCTGTGCGATGGCGGCTGCAGGGAATCAGAAATTTTTTGAAAAGAAAAGAGGAGGCAAGATATGGATTACAAAAATACTCTCAGGTTTCAGTCCGTCACCCACGTATATCAAAAATATCGTTCTGGCGTTTTTCGTAGGAGGAGCGATCTGCGAGCTGGGTTATCTGGATTCAGGCGGCTGATCGCCACGGGGATGGACAGGAACTGGCGGGGATCTGGTTCATGGTAGCCCTGATCTGCGGAGTTGTGATCATCACGGGACTGGGATGGTACAATACCCTGGGCCGGATCGGCGGAGCCGGCGCAGCGGTGCCGATTACCGGGTTTGCGAATTCTATTGTAGCTCCGGCGATGGAATATAAAAAGGAAGGCGTCGTCATGGGCGTAGGAGCTAAGATCTTCAGTTTGGCGGGGCCGGTGCTGGCTGTCGGCTTTTCTTTCCGTCGTCATCGGCGTAGTCTACATGCTCATCGGCAGAATTCTTTAGGAGGCGGATATTATGGCAGAGATAAAGGGAAATGGCGGAAAAAAATCCGGCAGGCGGAAAGAGGGGAAACTCCTGATGACGCGGCGGGAAGAGCCAAGGCGGCAAAAGAAAAACAGGAACGCAGGGGAATAGCGGATGAGATCTGTAAAAAGAATCGGGAATAGGACATTTGAATATACCAATCGCCCCTGCATCATCGGCGCCGGTAGCGTAGCGGGAGAGATGGAGGACAGGGACCTCAGGCGAAGTGGTTCGATATGATTCTGCAGGACGATTCTATGGGAGAAGAAACCTGGGAAAAATCGGAGTCCAAGATGTTCACGCACGGCGGTGGAATATGCTCTGAAAGATGCGGGGCTTCACCGCCGGCAGATCGACGCGATACTGTGCGGTGATCTGCTCAATCAGCTGATGGCGTCTTCTTTTTATGGTTCGCGATCTGGAATATTCCGTTTCTGGGGTTTACGGCGCGTGTTCCACGATGACGGAATCTATGCTGGTCGGAGGAGCGATGGTGGACGGCGGTTATTGCCGCAACGTACTCGCGGGGGCTTCCAGTCACTTTTCCACCGCGGGAACGTCAGTTCCGCCTTCCGCTGAACACGGAAATCAGCGGGATCTCACGGCGCAGTGGACCGCCACCGCTTCCGGAGCCGTGGTCATATCATCGGAGCGAAAGAGCCATATTTGTCTGACCCATGCTACCATCGGAAGAATCGTGGATCCGGGAATTACCGATTCTAATTGTATGGGTGCGGCGATGGCTCCAGCAGCTTTCGATACGATTCGAAATCATCTGGAGGGATCTGGGAAGAACACCAAAAGATTACGATCTGATTCTCACAGGGGATCTGGGTAATTCGGTGGGATCTGGGAGAATCCTGGTGGACTTCTCTCGGAGAATCCTAGGATTCTGAAGCTGCCGGAACTGAAATCAGTTTATGACGACCGCGGCTCTAAGGATTTTCGGATACGTCAAAACAGGATGTTCACCTGGGGCAGCGGATGCGGCTGTTCCGGTTCGATTATCGCAGGAAGAATCTGCAGACAGATGGAAGAGGGCAAGATCAGGCGCGCTATGCTGATATCCACCGGAGCTCTGATGTCCACCATCAGCAGCCAGCAGGGCGAATCCATTCCGGCATCGCTCATGCGGTGACGATAGAATATATGCCGTAGCGGATGTTACGGCAGGATATTGTGCATATATTCACAATATGAAGAAAGGACAAGATTTATAATGGAAATTGATATTTTGAAATGATTCGCGTCTTCGCAGTAGGCGGCGCCATCTGTATCATCGGTCAGCTTCTGCTGGATTTTACAAATCTCAATGCGCCTAAAATTCTCGTACTGTTCGTAGCGTCCGGGGCGATACTCACCGCTGTGGGGCTGTATGATCCCATTGTGGAATTCGCTTCAAACGGCGCTACCGTACCTCCTGCCGGGCTTTGATATTCTCTGGTCAAGGGAGTGATGAAGGGACCGAGAGCGATGGCTGATCGGCGTGTTTACCGGGGGCAGAAAAATACGGCCGCCGGGATTACGGCTGCCGTAGTATTTGGATATCTGGTCGCGTCGTTTCCGACACAAAGTCGAAGCGATAAAAAATAATATTCGCTTTTACCGGGACGGACACCGCAGGACGAAAAAGAGCATTTTCTAAATTTTCCTGTCCGGCGGCGGACGATTGTTCTTCGTGTCCTGCAGTCCCTATGGATTTGCAGATATCTTTATTCGAGAATTTTTCTTTCCAGCAGAGCTGCGGTATCCTCCACACAGCCGGAACAGCTTGAGTTTCGGCCGTCCTTTGCCGCCCAACAACTCTGCAGATGACGGAAAGCTTCCGGAAGGCGTCCTGCAGTTCTCTGGCATGAGTTTATATGTCTTCTGTTTTGTGGACGGCGCTTCAAGATTTGCGTCGCTTGAGAGTGCGCTGGCGATCATCAGCATCCCGCATACGGCGCCGCAGGTTTCATTGGCGCCCATTCCAAAACCAAAGCCTTCCGACATGCGGAAGACGTCTTTTCATCCATTCCGATGACGTCCGAAAATGTACAGGCGACCGCCTGGGCGCAGTTATATCCACTGTGGTGTTTTTTTACCGCTTCTTCCGCTCTTTTTCCCATAAATTACTGCATCTCCTTTTATTAAATCGCTGTTTATTCGTGTCATGTTTTCTCTTACTGTCAGGGCTGCAGACACTGATAAACTATATTATACCGTCGAATTCCCCGAATCGCAACAGAGACCGGATTCACGTCTTTCCGGATGCCTGAGAGTATCTTTCGATACTGGCGAGGACTTCTGCTTAAGCGAGAAGAGCGGGAAAACGAAATTGAATGTAAACTTTTTGCGTAATAAAAGTTGACAATTGGGTTTACGAAATTTATAATGGTTTACAATCGAGGAGGAGATTATATGGAAAAAAGAAATGGATAAATATGAAAACAGAAAAAATGCGCGCGCAGGACGGGAAGAAGCTTACAGGAAAAAGCTGCAGACTGCAGATATGATGTACATCGCCCTGTCCGCCGCGCTGATCACTGTCTGCGCCTGGATTTCGATTCCGGCGGCAGTTCCTTTACTCTGCAGACCTTTGCAGTCTGTATGACGGCCGGTCTTTTTAGGGCTCAAGCGGGGAACGCTGACGATAATCGTCTATCTTCTGATGGGTGCGGTGGGCCTTCCTGTATTTACGGATTCCGCGGGGACTCGAGCCATTTTCGGTACTACAGGCGGTTATCTCGCGGGATTTATTCTGACGGCGTTCATCGTAGATTCTGTGCCGATCGTTTCGGAAGGAAACTCCCTGTCCTAATGGCGTCGATGGTCCTGGGGATGACGGTATGTTATGCTTTCGGCACGGCTTGGTATATGTTTCTTTACATAAAGAATACCGGACCGGTAGGCGTCGGGACTGTGCTGGCCTGGTGTGTCATCCCGTTTATTATCCCGGATCTGCTGAAGATCGCTGCGGCCTCGCTGATCGCCGTACGACTGAAACGTTTTGTAAAATAAAGTGTCCTGTCCTGAAGAAGTGTGCAAATAATTGCTGCGGATAATAGTGTTTTGCATAGGGAAATATGATATAATAATCTGAGTTCAGCGATTTGTTCCGGCGTCGGTTTCCGTGCCGGAATGAAGAAGTTATGTTAAGAGTGATTATTTGTATTGCGGACAATACAGGAAAGGATTAACTATGCGGGGTACTCAGACGTTTTACAGGGCTGCTGACATTCAGGCGGCATATAAAAAAGAAGCTGATCACGTCGGATGAAGCGGCGGGTCTGGTTCAGACGGGATATAAAGTTCATCTGGGAACATTCGGCGATATCGCCAGAGAGTTTGAAAAATCTCTGGCCAAGAGAAAAGACGAGTTGGATGAGGTTATCATCTATTCCTCTCTTTGGAGTTATGATGATACCCTATGAAACGAACAAAGTGGATCCTTCTGGCGAGGTGTTCAAAATCTGGTCCACCCATATGAGCCAGAAGGACAGACGAGTAAAGACCGCGGGGCATGCATGGTATATTCCGATCCTTTACAGCGACAATAATCAGATGTGGTCTCAGGACAGCAAAGATAAAGTGGATATGGCGGTTATCATGGTAGGTCCGATGGATTCCTGCGGCAATTTCAATCTGGGGGTGACTATCGGAGAGATCAAGGGAATCATCCAGGCGGCAAAGACGGTCGTGGTGGAAGTCAATGAGAACATGCCTCGATGCAACGGCATGGAGAACTACATTAATATAGCGGAAGTGGATTACATCACGGAGAGTACAAACTATCCGATCGCCGAACTTCCTGTCAGAGAAGCCGGAGGAGCAGACGCCAAGATCGCCGAACTCATTCTTCCTCTGATCGAAGACGGCAGTTGTCTGCAGCTGGGCGTAGGTGCGATGCCGAACCATCTGGGGCAAGCTGCTGGCAAAAATCGGATTTAAAAAATCTCAGCGTCCACACTGAAATGCTGGTAGACGCTTTCGTAGACCTGTACGAAGAAGGTAAGATCTCGGGAATCAAGAATGTGCTGCCGGGGGAAGATGGTGTATACTTTCGCGCTGGGAACGAGACGGCTGTATGATTTCCTGGACAACAATCAGATGTGCCTGGGCGCGCCGGTGGATTTCGTAAACAATCCGAATGTCATCGCGCAAAACGATAAAGTGATCTCCATCAATGCGGCTCTGCAGATCGATATCTATGGACAGGTCAGCTCTGAATCTATCGGTTTCAGCCATATCAGCGGACAGGGCGGTCAGATGAACTTCGTGGAGGGAGCTTATCACTCCAAAGAAGGAAAGAGTTTTATCTGCACCGCTTCGACAAAGACGAAGGACGGCGTGACCGAATCACTGATCCTCCTGTTCCTTCCGCCGGGCGGTATCGTCAGCTGCCCGAGATATGCTCCTCAGTACATCGTTACCGAATACGGCATTGCGATGCTGAAAGGACTCAACACATGGGAAAGAGCCGAAGCGCTGATCAATATCGCACATCCTGATTTCCGTGAAGATCTCATCAAGCAGGCGGAACATCAGGGAATCTGAAAATACGAGCAAGCTGCTGTAGAATTATTCGCTGAATTGTTGCTGCAGGATAGAATCTTTGACAGATGGTAGATGTGTAAAAAGCGTATGGAGAAACATTTAAATTAAAGAATATTGAAAGATATCCCTTGGGGACAGTATATTTGGGATATCTTTTTTCGTAGGAAAACTTCATGAATTCCGCAGAATTGCCGCATGGTTTTCGGTTGCGGCCTTCTGCGGCGGGATGTATAATGAGAGCACAAAAGAGTTATCAAAACCGTAAAAGGGGGTATCATTATGAAATCATTTAAGAGAATCGGAACAAAAGCGACAGCGGCGCTGTTAGTCATGCTGCTAACTTTATTCGCACTGTCCGGCTGCGGTGAGCCTCAGTCCGACGGCAGCAATGCAGCTTCCAGTTCGAGCGGCGATTCGGCTCCCTCTGTCTCTGCGGAGGAACCGAGCGCGGATCAGCCGGAAGATCAGATCTATGAGGTGGCGCTGACTTTTGTAAACGATAAATATATCGCGGAGGGTGACGAGTCTCTGGTAAAACTGATCACAGATGTGAGCGGCAGCGTCAAAGTCCCGGCGGATGAGAAAGGCATCGATGAAGCGTGTCTTCAGACGATTGAGCTCTTAAAGAAAGTTCCTGAAGGACAGGCTGATCTGACGACGGTGATCGGAAATGATATGAAGATCAACAGCGTTAAGGTGGACAGCGAAGGCAGGCCACGGTAGATCTTGGTGGAAGTTCCGGCGGACGGCATGGACAACTATACCGAACAGTTCTTTATCTATCAGATTACGAGTACACTGATGAATTCTTTCTCAGAAGTCAGCGGTGTGTGACATTTACTGTCGCAGGCCAGCAGGCGGAAAACCATCGGAGGACACATGGATGCTACAGCGGTATATACGCTGACAGATGTGGATAATCTCAACATGCCTTCCTGAGTCGGAAGAGCATTGTGAGGCGAGTGTTTATCGAGTTCTCATACGGGCGGACCGGGATTTCGGTCCGCCCGTATGCCGACGGTATATCGGGGATAAATAGCCGGTCCGGATGTCATTGTATTTCGGCCGGTATATTTCAGTCACTGTTTCCGGGGAGTATGGGAGATGGCAAAACGTCGTATTACGAGCGGTCGTGGATTTTCGGGGCCGCAAGGGTCCAGGGGATGAAAATCTGCAATATCGAAAGAGGTTTGCCTACTGTAGGACAAGCGCACAAACGCATCGAGGAGGAGATCGCTGCGGCGAAATTCGGTAAAATGGACTTGCATGAAACTGATTCACGGCTACGGTTCCAGCGAAGAGGCGGAATGATCAAAAAAAATTCGCTTCCATCGTTTTTAGATGCGCAGATGCGCAAGGGCAATATCCGGGACTATATCCGGGGCGAAGATTTTCGATCTTCGATTCCTGTACCCCAGCGGGCGCTTCTGCGCTATCCGGATCTCTCAGGGATGCGGACTTGGAACAGTGCAATCACGGTATTACGATTATTTTGCTGTAGGATCTTCTTTCAATCCGGGAAGAGTTCTGATGGGCCCCCTTGAGCAGAGCTTGAACGATTTCAGTAGAGTGCCGGAAAACGCTGAATTCCGCAGATTTTTACCGAAAGCTGTGATTCCCGCAAAATCTGCAGGCGAATTTTCCGTCTGCAGAAGACGGCGAGAGCGGCGCTGTGATGTAAAGAGACAGAAAGGAAAGAAAAATAATGGACAGATATGAAATCAGAGATATTTCGCTGGCGCCGGACGGTCACCGCAAAATCGAGTGGGTCAGAAACAATATGCCGCTGCTGCGGGGACTGGAAAAGGAATTTTCCGAGAGCCGTCCCTTTGAGGGAGTAAAAATCGCTTTATCCGTGCATTTGGAAGCGAAGACTGCCTATCTCTGCCGTGTTCTGGCGGCGGGAGGAGCCCGGATGTCGGTGACCGGAAGCAATGTGCTGTCTACAAAAGATGAAATCGCTGCGGCTCTGGCGGAAGACGGTATGAGTTTTTGCCGTTCACGGAGCACAGGAGGATCAGTACTTCGATCATATCCGCAAAACTCTGTCCGACGGCCCGAATATCATCATCGACGACGGAGGCGATCTGGTGAGTATGATTCACAGGGGAGATGCCGGAGCTTATCGAAAACGTGTGGGGCGGCTGTGAGGAAACGACTACCGGTGTGATTCGTCTGAAGGCCATGGAAAAGGACGGCGTTCTGAAGTTTCCTATGGTAGCGGTCAACGATGCCAAGTGCAAGCATCTCTTCGACAACCGTTACGGCACCGGACAGTCTGTCTGGGATTCCATCATGCACAATACGAATCTTATCGTGGCTTCCAAGACTGTTGTGGTGGCAGGCTACGGCTGGTGCGGCAAGGGGTCGCTATGAGAGCGGCTTCTCTGGGAGCGAAAGTGATCGTAACGGAAGTGGATCCGGTGAAAGCCATCGAAGCCAAGATGGACGGCTATGATGTGATGACTATGGCGGATGCGGCTCCAAAGGAGATATCTTTGTGACGGTTACCGGATGTGAGCATGTCATCACAGGCGATCACATGATGGCTATGAAGGAACATGCTATTCTCTCCAACGCGGGTCATTTTAATGTGGAGATAGACATGGAATGGCTGGGAGGCAAACGCTTCCGAGGCAAAGGAAGCGAGAGAAAATATTACGGCATATCTTCTGCCTGACGGAAAGTGGATCAATGTGCTGGCGGAAGGCCGGCTTGTCAATATCGCAGCGTCCAACGGGCATCCGGCGGAAATCATGGATATGAGCTTCGCAGTACAGGCGCTGTCAGCGCTTTATGTGAGGAATAATAAAGACCGGCTGGAGAATAAGGTGATTTATGTCACCGATGAGATCGATCATCTGGTGGCCTGCCGCCGTCTGGAAGCATGGGGCATTACTATAGACCGTCTGACAGACGAGCAGGAACTTACCTGAACAGCTGGAATGTCTGAGCGGATGTCTAAAGAGCTCAGAGACGCTGCAGCCCCGGCGCCGATAGAAATTCCAGGGGAATTCGCCCGGCGCTTCTGCAGTGGTACGGTGAGAATGCCAGGGTTCTCCCTGGAGAGATGATCCCCAGCCCTATAAGGTATGGGTGTCTGAGATTATGTTGCAGCAGACCAGGGTGGAGGCGGTCAAACCATATTTTCAGCGCTTCATGGAAGTTCTTCCCGATCTGGAATCTCTCGCGCAGGCGGAGGAACAGATCTTGCTGAAATTGTGGGAAGGACTGGGTTATTATAACCGCGCGCGCAATCTTCAGAAGGCGGCGCAGCAGGCTTTGAGCGAATACGGAGGCCTGCCGTCCACAGCGGAGGAATTGATCCGTTTGCCGGGAATCGGGCCTTACACTGCCGGCGCCGTGGCTTCTATCGCTTTCGGCAGACCGGTGCCTGCTGTGGACGGAAATGTGCTGAGAGTGGTCGCAAGACTGATGGCTTACGATGGGGATATTTCAAAAGATTCAGTCAAAAAAAGGAGTGGCAGAGGCGCTGGTTCCTTCGGTGGTTCTCGATCCGGCTGCATTTAATCAGGCGGTGATGGAACTCGGCGCGACAGTCTGTCTTCCTAACGGAGCGCCGAAGTGCGGGAATGCCCTGTGCGCCGTCTGTGTCTCGCGCATGAAATGGGAGCAGAGCTTTCTTTTCCTGTGAAAAAGCGAAGAAAGTCAGAAAAGATACAGCAGAAGACGATCTTTCTTTTGGAATTGAAAACAGGACCGCGGTGTGCCGGCGGCGAATCCGGCCTCCTTGCAGGATTATGGGGATTTCGAGTCGGATGATTATCTGAGCAGGATGAAGCGGAGCTCTATCTGAGCATCTGGGATTTTGAGACAGAAACTGTTCTGCCGCTGAAAAAGTCAAAACATATCTTTTTCTCATATCGAATGGCATATGGCGGGATATCGGGCAGTTCTGCGGAAACTTCCGGATTTTGGCGCACGGAGGATTCTTCTGCCGGAGGGGACCGTATTTCTGACAAAGGAAGAAATCGAGGCGCGGTGCGCGCTTCCGTCTGCGTACAAGGCATATACAAAGAACTGCGATAAAAAACAAGACCTGTCCGCATAAAATTGCGGACAGGTCTTTCGGTTTTTTACCTGCTGTTTTGTTTCCGTTTAAAGTCCTAAAGAATCTTTCACGGCCTTTGCCAGTGCGGTGCGGTCGATCACAGAATCGTGACGGATTTCTTTTTGTCGAGGTCCTTCAGGCCGGAAGGAATTTTTGACTTTTGTCTTCTCGCAGAGGCTCTGACATAAAAGCGAACCCGTCGGGTTCTTTCGGCATGTTCAGAGCTTCCGCCACGCTAACTGCGAACTTATAGGCGCTGGCGGTAGAGGCGATGACCGTCGGAGTTTCATCTCCGGTGGCGTTCTGTAATCTTCGTAAACTTTATATGCTACGGCGGTATGAGTGTCTATGAGATAACCGTATTTTTCATACATTTCTGCGATAGCTTTTTTGTCTCCTCTTCATCGGCGAAACCTCCGAAAAAGTCAGACATTTTTTCTTTGACAGCGCCGCTCACCTGGTATCTCTTCTCGTTTTCCAGGTCTTCCATCAGCTTTGAGATCGCCGCGCCGTCGCCGCCGCTCAGGTGATAGAGAGAAGTCTCTCGAGATTGCTGGAGATCAGGATATCCATAGAAGGAGAGTTGGTGCAGTAAAATTCTCTGTTTGTGTCATATACGCCGGTGTTGATAAAATCTGTCAGAACTTTATTTTTATTGGAAGCGCAGATGAAAACGATTTACAGGAATCCCCATATTTTTTGCGTAATAAGCGGCGAGGATATTGCCGAAATTACCGGTAGGGACGACGATGTTGATCTTTTCACCTTCTTTGACAGCACCCTGTTCCAGGAGTCTGATGTAGCATAGACGTAATATGCTACCTGCGGCACAAGACGTCCGATGTTGATCGAATTAGCGGAAGAAAGTTTGATTCCGTTTTCCTTTAGCATGGCGCTGAATTCGTCGTCGTTGAAGATTTTTTTACTCGGTCTGGGCGTCGTCAAAATTACCGTGGATCGCGAAGACATGCGTATTTTTCCTTCCTGAGTGGTCATCTGGCGTTTCTGGACTTCGCTGACGCCGTCAGAAGGGAAGAATACGATGATTTCCGTACCTTCCACGTCCGCGAAACCTTCAGAGCCGCTTTTCCGGTATCTCCGGAGGTGGCGGTCAGAATGGCGATTTTTTTGTCTTCTTTTTCTTTTTTTCATCGCCGTCGTCAGCAGATAGGGAAGGATTGAAAGCGCCATATCTTTGAAGGCCGCCGTCTTTCCGTGATAGAGCTCAGAAAATAGGCCCCCGCCCGCCGAAGTCACCGGGACGATGTCTTCCGCTTCGAATTTTTCGTCATAAGCGCCGTCTACACAGGCCTGCATTTCTTCTCCGGTATAATCTGTAAAAAGGCGGAGATGACGGCCCTGACGATATCCTTATACGGTCTGCCGATCATCTCGGAAGGCTGAAACGGCAGAGCCGGAATGGAATCCGGAACGTAAAGTCCTCTGTCTTCCGCCAGTCCTGGATGACAGCCTGAGCCGCAGTCTTCTCAGCGGAACTTCCGCGGGTGCTTTTGTACTTGATCATGAAAAATCTCCTTTAGATATCGTTTGAATTAATGATTGTTCCTGTAAATGATGATAACTCAATCTTTCGGAGCAGCCAGGTTTTCGCGTACCGGTTTCCGGCCGCGCGGGAGCGTACCGGACCGCTGCAGCGGCATTTTGCCGTATCTGTTTCCTGATGCTCCGACGCTTTTTCCACGTCCTTTCAAAAATCTGAGACGACGGAAAAACGGCTTTGTGTAATACATACATTTTAACAAATGGTATTTCTCTTTTCAAGCGGTGGGGGATATTTCGAAGAATAATTGCAGACGGCTACGATGGGAGCGAAGGGAACAGGGACTTTCGATATAAGCGCGGAGAAAAAGAGGTTTTTTGAAAAAGGAAAGGAGCGGAGAAAAACGGAAAGGACGGCATGAAATGCCGCCCTTTTCCGTTTGATAAGAAGATTAAAAATTGTTATGAGATATATGCGTGCCGCAGGGCGGCAGTCCCTGCCTCAGTGCTGGCAGGAGCCGCCGGAAGAACCGCATGTATGTTCTTCACCGTGATGGTGATGATCGTGGTCGGAACATACAGCGTTCGGATCGTAATTCAGAGCTCCATTGAGATAGGCTTCTACATTTGGCATCCGCATCGCCTTGGCATCCGCCGAAGTGACGGATTCCTACGCTGGCCAGCGCATTCTGAGCGCCGCCGCCGATGCCTCCGCAGATGAGAAGTTCTACGCCCTTCTGGCGAAGGAGCACTGTAAGAGATTCATGACCGAAATCACCGGAATCGAGGATCTCTGTCCCGATGATTTTATTGTCCTGTATATCGTAAAGCTTAAACTGCTGCGTGGCCGAAATGCTGAAAAATCAGAGACCGTTATCATATGTCACAGCGATTTTCATAATCATACCTCCTGTTATCAGATGATGTTGTATCCATTATATCAGGTTATGAACATATGTCAATAAAATGAGGATGATTTTCCGGATAGAAACTGGCCACAGGGATAGCGGTTCCCTTCCGCCGCTATCCCTGTGGCATATTCTGTTTTACGATGATACATTTCCGTCAGCGCTGTATTTGACGGAAGCGATAATGTTTTCCGCGGTCTTCTGCGCATCTGCATCGGCGTTTTCCGGCAGAACCACATCGATATGAAGATATCCGTCCGCTGTGGCAAAAACGAAATTTCTCGTGCAGACGGCGATGCCTCCTGCTTTGGTGAGAAGTTCAAAATAATAGCCGGTATTATCTCCGAAGGTAGCCTGCTGCGGCGCTGAGGTGATTTTCTGCTGCTGCGGATCGTCGCTGTTGGAAGCGATATCGCTGATGGGCGCTGATATAATCGTCGATGGTCACACCGTCTGTCACATAGGAATTGATCGAAAGTGCGGCATACATAGAAAGGTCCCGGTTTTCGCGCCCAGGACACAGATGGAACTGGGCCGGTCTGCGGTATTCAGGAAGAGGGGACCATAGAGTATTTATTGTCGTCTGATGTCAGAGTCTTCCCTGAAACCGGGATTTTGTCGTCTAACAGACGATATCCGATAATTCCCGCTGCCCCGATTATTACGAGAAGCAGGATGATAATCAAAAACTTCTTTCATCTTTTACCTCAATATGCTTGAAATGTTTTGATACAATTCGATGACAGAGATTTATGTTAATTTTATTACAGATCCTCTGATCTGTGGAAGAGAATCTTAATCTATGATAATATTTTTTACATACTATTGTAAAGGGGGGATTTGAATAATGAAAACAGAGCGCGCCGAGGCTCATTTGTATGATCGCTTCATCGATCATAGCGCTCATGCTGCTTACCTGTCTGGCAATGAATGCGGAGGCTTCCAGCTGTTCGCTGAAGATCGACGGGGGTGATTATCGAGTCAGATGCAGCCCGATCATCGAAAACAACACGACACTGGTGCCGATTGCTGTTATCGCTGATTATCTCGGAGGTACATCGAGTTGGGATCAGGAAGCGCAGCAGGCAACGATTAAAAATGAAATACTACGGTCGTTCTGACAAACAGATCAAAAATGCAACAGTTAACGGAGTATCCTATACCCTGACGACGGCGCCGAGAATAGTCACAGTGGACGCTGACGGCGGCGGACGGACTATGGTTCCGCTGAGATTTATAGCGGAAGCATTCGGTTATGATGTGGACTGGGATGATTCGACCCGAACCGCTATTGTCAATACAGATCAGGCAAAGCAGCAAATCGCCATAACCGGAATCAAAGTGCAGACTAATCAGACATATTCCGGTTCCGGAAAATATACGCTGGTGAGTATCACGGCGGATAAATCGCTGAAGTACGGAGGATATAAGACGGTGATGCTTTCCGATCCGTATCGCTGTTATGTGGATATCGCTTCTTCCAAACTGGGAAGCGGCGTGAAGGACCAGTCAGTGGACGCGGACAAATCTTATGTATCAAAAAGTGCGCACCGGCGTGACCGGCAGCACCGTCAGAATCGTATGTGACCTGAAAGCGAAAGCGACGCCTGAGCTTTCCTATTCGACTGACGGCAAGACGATGATCTTGGCTTTGCAGAGTCGGGTACCGCAGTGAACGAGCCTTCCGATAAACCGGACAACCCTCCGGATAATACAGGAAATAATAACTCGTCTTCTGACTATGATCCGTATGCCGACGGCAAACTGGTGGTGTGCATCGATCGGGACATGGTGTGACCACCGGAGGAAAGAGAAGCCCGGACGAAAGTCTGAGAGAATATGAATTTAATCGTGACGTGGCGTACCGGCTGAAAGTTCTGCTGGAGGCTCAGGGCGTAACCTGCATTATGACGGTAGCGAAAGAGGATCAGACGGATCCGTCTCTGGCTACGAGGGTGCAGATCGCCAACAGTGCCGGAAATGTCGACCTCTTTGTCAGCATTCACGCCAACGCCTTCGGTACGGACTGGAACAGCGCCAACGGCTGGGAAGTGTATACCTATAAGACCGGCGGTGACGCCGAAAAGGCGGCTAAGGCTGTAGAGGCGGCGACAAAGGCGAGCTCTGCAGGACTTAAGAACAGAGGCTGTAAGACGGCTAATTTCTATGTACTGAAAAATACTACAATGCCGGCCATCCTCATCGAGCACGGTTTTATACAAATAAAGAAGAATGTGAGAAGCTGAAAAGCAGCAGCTTCCGGGATACACTGGCACAGGCCGATGCCACGGGTATCATGAATTTCTTCGCCCAGTACAAGTGAGAAACAAAACGAAAATTCTGTGAAAACCAAAATACGATATTGAGAAAAAGACCGGCGCTGCTGCGCCGGTCTTTTTCCGTCGAAATTCTTTTCGGCGCGTTTGCCAAAACTCACGCTTTCGGTTAGAATAAACATAGTTTGGGGACAATCGGAAGATTATTTTTCTGACTGCATTTATGTTCTTGATGAGGGGAATTTGTTATGAGACGGAAACGGGCACCGAGAGTGCAGGAACTGATGAATGCGTACGACAATATATGAATGAAATCGGCGTCTATGCGCGCTCATATATTCATTATCATAAAATGTGGCATAAAGTTGTCCAGTGCTGGATCGTCGGCAGAACAGAAGCGGGAATCAGAGTCTCATCTGCAGCGCCGTTCTTTGAAAAAAATGAGTCATCCCGGCAGATATGACGTTACCGGGAGGACACGTATCTGCAGGAGAGCTTCCGGAGGATGCGGTTTCGCGAAACGCAGGAGGAGATCGGTCTGCGTTTGGATACTGACAGGCTGCAGAGTCTGGGCTATGTGAAAGAGGTGGCGGCAATGATCGTGAAATCGCCTATTTATATGTTCTATGAAGAAGCTAATCCTCCCTTCCGTCCCGGCAAGGAAGTGATCTATATGGTCTCTGCGGACATCGACGATTTCTATGCTATGATGAAAGGAGAGAGAGAATCCATCGTCGTGGTGCCGGCGATTAAAACCGGACCGATGCACGAGGAGGCCTTTCTGTGACGATGGAAAACTGCTGTATGCATCAGAATTTTCTGATGTCGTATATCCTTATATCAAGGAAACGATGGAAGTTCGGAAAAGACAGAGCAGGACGGAACATAGAAGGGAATATGGTCGGGTACGGGATGCCGGTTTGACGATGCGGCGCCGGGCGGACAAGCGAAATGACAGGCTGGACGGGAAGTTAAAAAGCATGGTGTCTGCCGCTGAAAATAAGAAAGAAGAGAACGACAGAAAGTGAAAGGACAGGATATATGATCAAAATAGGATATCAAGGGAATCGAAGGATCGAATGCGAACAGGCCGCAAAGATCTGGTGAAAAACTCAACCTCGCCGATGTGGAATACGTTCCTCTGGTGGATTCTCCTCATGTGATCAAGGCTATGAAAACAGGGGGAAACGGATTACGGCGTGTGCGGTATGCTACAACAGTGGCGGGAATGGTTCTCGAGACATTTTTCACCAAACATGCGGAACTTTTATTCGGGGAAAACTACGATGAATATCCATCACCGTCTTTTTCAAGAAGCGTGCGGATATTCCTGACGATGAACTCCGGTTCAGGAAGCGTCGCATATTCTGGCGATCAAACAGTGAAGATCATATTCGTTACAGTTATCCCCAGCTGAAGAATATCGAAGTGGAAGATACGGCAAGGCTGCGAAGGATTGGCGGACGGCGTTTTCCCGACGAGAATACGCCGTGCTGTGCAGAAAAATGCGGGGGAGATGTTCGATTATCTCATCGATGAGAACATCGAGGATTATAAGGATAACCGACCTATTTTTTGTCTGGTTTGAACCGAAAGATAAACAGATCTGAAAATAAGAAGTAGACTGTATGGAAGATACGGAGGATTGTAAAACGGACAGGAACCGATTTGGCAGATTCATTCGCAGGAAAACTGAATGTCATGGAGATATGGGTGGATAAAGAAACAGGGTGAATTATCTGTTTCACTATTCCGGCAGCGCAGCGGATTTACCTCCTTTGCTTGATCGGGGACGGAAAAACCGTGATTTCTCCGGCTTCCAGACAGATAATATTCAGTCGCAAATCAGCTGTCGGTTTTGATCTGTCAGGTCGAGCCAGGGCTGCCCCGCGGGGGAACGGAATAAACGGCAGCGAATGCGGCTGGCGAAAATCATAAAAAGCGGGCGATCCGGGAATTCGACGCCCGTTACTTATCTTCCCGCAGCGGAAATCCGCCAGACGCAATCTGAACGCGGTTTGAAAGGGCAGAAAAGACAGAACATTAATTGATTCGCGATTTTGCGCTCTTCCCGGGCGTCCAGAACCATCCGGCGTGACTACTGTTCATATTCTGCTGTAGCGATCCAATCCCTCTGTCTCCACCGGTGGAAGAACGTGGGCGATGATATGCCCGGGGCGAATCCATTTTCCGCCGTTGGCTTCCATGATTTTGTAAGAACCGTCGATCGCCACCGAGTGGATCGGAGCGTTGTATTTACGGCTGTTTTGAACGCGCCGTTTTTAAATCGCCGATTTCTTCTCCTTTGCTCCGGGTACCGGGGAAGATGAGGATCGACTCTCCTTCCGGTATACGGCTTCCCGCTTCGTTGATCGTTCTCAGCGCTTGCGGGCGTCGCTTCGGTCGATGAAAAGCCACAGCCGATGAACTCCATCCATGATTTGATCCCCGGGATCTTTAGAGAATCTTTCGCTACGATGCCGTGGGGCTTCGTCGAGATAGCCGAGAACTACCGGAATATCCCAGTCGCTCTGATGGTTGGCGACGAAAAAACGCAGGGGCGTCCGTCAAGATTTTTCGAGGCCGTGAACCTCTACGGTGACTCCCGCGAAGCGGAGCATTGCGGGCCCAGTTTCTGACTCGTATTCGTTACGCTGCAGAAGCTTTCTTTTTCTCCTCTGCGGGTACATCCTGCGGCAGCGGATCATTTCGGGATAGCGATGACCAGATACAGGACTTCATAGATCAGCCATAGAACAGTTCATATATTTCCTCCACTTTTCATGATATCTCGATTATGTTTACAATGCATAATATAAAAGTATACCATAAATCCAGTGGAGGTATGCAAAATGTCTGAGATCAGAGATCAGGGAGTAACGAATTCCCTCCGAGGAAGTCCCGCTACGGAGACGGACAGATTGTAGGCGATAGCATCGATATTGTTTTTGAGCCATTCCACGTCGAAATAGTTGTCGTGATAAGCCAGTTCGAGGAGTACGGCAGGAGCGGTAACTCTGCGGAGTTCCGCCAGGGTGGTGTTTGGAATGATGGTGACTAGATCCGGAATAGGATACAGCCATTTCAGATTATTGGCGAAGACTGTCGCCGCTTCCTGTCCGCGAATGCTGTCGCGGTAATAGTATACGTCGGGCCCCCTGTAGTGGCCGGAGAGAGATTCTGGAGATGCGTTGGAGTGCAGCGCCAGGTGCAGATCGTAAACTCCCGCATTGGAAGCGGCGATGGCTGCGGACAGAGGTTCGTCAGGATCGTTTCTCGTCACGTAAATGCCGCTGGCCTCCAGATGGGGCATCATCGCGTCTGCGATCAGATTCATGTACTGCTCTTCGTCGCCGCCTGTGAGATATTTGTTGTACTCCTGAACGGAGGGACTGAGGAAAATACTTGCCATAAGTGCTCCTTTCCGAAAAAAAATGGAATATCTTTTATCTACAGAATATGCAGAAGCAGCTTTCGGAGTGAGCGGCGCAGAGATATAATATCGTGCTGATATCTCTTTTCCTGTCAGGAGATTTTGATTTTCTGAAAGGATGATTTGTTGTATACTTATATAACAAAGCGCTGTTGTTTTCCACAGAGGCGACAGGCGGTTTTTCTTCCAGATCTTCGGAGGAAGGGGAGGTCTCTGGATAGAAAGCCGGGGAGGCGGATGATTCGGGGCGCTTTGTTCAAATCGGACGCGCGTTCTGATCGGAGAAACCCGTCAGAATTTTGTTTCAATTGAAAATCCGGATGGAGAAATACAGAAAAAATCCTCTGTGTTCCGCGGTCTCTCAAAATATGCGAAAAGGATAAAGCTCACATACGCGCCGCAGAATGCCGAGCGGCAGAGAAAGAAGGAAAATATGAATATTTTACAGAACTGGAAAGGTTGACGAACAGCAAAATC
>VOFH01002980.1_pt1 | contig 20920 bp, 32 predicted proteins | sample 5384091 | NCBI WGS metagenome assembly VOFH01 (sample SAMN12384727, study PRJNA508395) | human gut metagenome | isolation source: healthy gut G | host: Homo sapiens
ACACCGGCATGTCATAATGATACAGGGTGACGATCGGCGTAATGTTGTGCGCGAGCAACTCGTCGATCAAGTCGTTATAAAATTGGATGCCCTCTGGATTGATCTTCCCATCCGAAGCGGGAATAATCCGCGGCCAGGCCAGCGAAAAGCGGTAAGCGGTGAGGCCGCACTCCGCCATCAGCTGGACGTCTTCTTTCCAGCGGCGATAATGATCGGCCGCGTTGAATTGTCGGCATACGATTTTTTCTTACTGTTGAGGTCGATAATGGCCGGCGTGCGGCCGCCTCTTCAGCTACCCGCCTTCGACCTGCCAGGCTGAGGAAGCTCCCCCACAGAAAGCCATTTGGAAAAATTGGATCTCGTCCATAGTCCATCGTTATCTCTCCTTTGCCCCTTTCCTATCAGAAAAGGCGGCGCTTATTGAGGATCTCCATATTCTCTGACGTAAACGCTGTACAGCACATCCAGCATATAAATGATTCCATAACTGAAATAGACTGATTTTGCTTCATGTGACCGGTCGACGGCACTCAAATGATAGATCTTATCGTAAACATCGTCGAAGTCATGACTGCGGTTAAGCGTGAACAGAATTTTATACGCCGGATTTCCCCGCAGATAATCGCGTGAAGCGGAAGCGAACAGTCCGAACCGGATATGACCAGAAGCAGGTCCTGTTTCTGCAGATGCTTAACAAAATCAATATTTTCATACATATCGGAAACCATCCGGATGATTTTGTTCTGAAAAATCATCGAATGCTGAAACTGAGCGACGGAGGCCGCGCTCACGCTGGAGGTCAAAAAAGACAACCTGCCGGGCGTCGTGGATTCGCTGGGCCAGCCGTTTGACTTCATCCGTATTCATGCGCTGGTCCAGCTCCGCGATCATCGCGTTGATTTCCCGCGTCAGCGTTTGACGGTAATTGTCCGCCCGGAGTGCTTGAAAGTTTGCGCGCTGATCGTCATACTGATTAAACTCCTCTTTAAAGGCGACGAAGTTCTCATAACCAATGGACTGGCAGAAACGGCGGATACTGGAGCGCGAACAAAACAGTCCGCGGCCACGTCATAAATATTGAGCCTCGACAATTCATGATAGTGCTCGAGAAAATATTCGGCGAGAATGAAATAAGGATCGCCCTGGATTGTTTTTCATTCAGCACATTCAACAAGGAGTTCAGCAAACTGAGCCGATTGATCTTCATACCTAGGTTCCTCTCTGTTCCATTGAATCCTGTTTACCACGGTTGCCGCCTTCATCTTAGCACGCGTCCTCCTTTGTTTGGGGTTCAGAAATCGACCCTGAACAAGCTTGATAAACCGTCCTTTGTCAAAGGCGGCCGCGCGTTGCCATTAACGGGACAGGTTCGCCGTCGAAAAACAGGTTTTACACCTTTGAATGTGCAGTGACAACCGGATGTCAACCAGGGAAAGCAAAAGAAGCGGGAGAAAGCATGTCTATCCAGGCCGCTTGATTAGAACTCTTAACCGCATATAGACTCTGATTCTCCTTCACATTCCGAGCATAGGAGCGAAGCTTATTTTGGTTGTCTAACGGTCAATGTTGGAAAAAAACTTTGTATTGTCCGGCATTCCTTCATACAATGGGAAGGAATTATTCTCACCCGCTGCCCCGCGCCGTCTGTTGAAAGCCCAGGCTCACGCCAAGGGCCGCCGGACCTTTATTCCTGACGTAATCCCGGAAAAAGCTGCAGGGGGGAATCAGCGTTTTCCGTTGAATAAGGAGGGACTTTATTGAAGAAGAATATCCTGATCCGCACCAATCTGCTGGTCTGTTTGATTATTGTTATCGGATTCCTGCTGACCGCGTTTTTAAGTTATCAGATGAATTACACGACCTCTGTGGACAATATTGAACAGGTATCCAGACTGACCTCGGAAGGCATCTATTACCAGCTGACGACCCTGTTCACCAAGCCGGTCAACATCTCGCTGACCATGGCCAACGACAGCCTGCTTCGCTCAGCCCTGCGGAGGAAGAAGAAAATCTTGAAAATCCTGATTACATTGAAACGCTGCGCGAATATCTGGACGGATACCGCGCAAAATACAATTACGATTCAGTTTTTCCTCGTTTCCGCCGCAACCCATCGCTATTATAACTTTGAAGGCCTGGACCGCGTGCTGACGCCGGGAAATCCGGAAAACGACTGGTACTTTGATTCACTGGCACCGACCAGGATTACTGGATCAATGTGGACAATGACGAAGTCGCCGGCGCGGACAACACGATCACGGTTTTTATCGACTGCAACATCGTCGATCAAGACGGGAAACTGTTAGGCGTCGTGGGCGTCGGCCTGCGCATCCGTTCCCGCAGGCGCTGATTCAGGACTACGAAAACCAGTACAACATTGAAGCTTATCTCGTGGACCCTTCCGGCACGATTGAAATTGGGGCGCGCCATACCGGTTATGAAAAGATCGATTTCTTTTCCTCTATCCTTACCCGCAGGATATCCGCCAATCCCCTGCTGCACTTCAAAGCAGACGAAGCCGGCAGCTTCTGGACTTTTCAAGAGGGGACTCAGAGCGCGAGGATTTTCTGATCACCCGTTATATTCCGGAGCTGGACTGGCATTTAGTCGTGCGGCAGGATACCGGCAGGCTGATCGCCAAATTAAAAGTGGGATATGTTTTGTTCCTCAGCGATCATCCTGCTGATCATCGTGTCCATTCTGATCGTGATCACTGCGTCATCCGCAGCTTCCAACCGCCAAATCATTTCGCTGACCCAGTCAGTGGAAGAAGAAAAACGATTGATCTTTTGAAAAGGCGACCGAGGAACTCTTTGACGACATTTACGAACTGGATATCACCCGCAACCAGCCGGCCAACGAAGCGACAATTCAGTATTTTATGAGTCTGGGAGCACAAGCCGGCACACCTTACGACGAAGCGTTAAAAATCGTCGCGGAAAAGCAGATTAAAGAAGAATTCCGGCAGGGGTTATATCGAAACCTTCAAACCGGAAAATGTGATCAAAGCCTATGAAAACGGACGCGATACTTTGCAGTATGAATTCATGATGTCCACCGACGGCGCTTATTTCTGGATGAGGATCACCGCCCGGATCATCCGTCAGAAAAAGCGACGGATCGCTCGCATGCTGACATACCGGCAGAACATCGACGCGGAAAAAAGCGGCAGGAAAACCGGCTTCAGGAACTGGCGCAACTGGATGAAATGACCGGACTGTTGACAAAGACCGCGACGCGGAGGCATATTGAACATCTGATGAAGGAAAAACCAAACCAGCTGTACGCGTTCTTCATCGTGGATATTGATACGTTCAAAGCAGGCCAATGATCTGTACGGGCATATCTTCGGCGATACCGTCATTGAAAAATCCCCCCGGATCCTGCGTTCCCAATTCCGTGAACAGGGGACATTATCGGCCGGATCGGCGGCGATGAGTTTGCGGTGTTCATTCCCGTCCCGGATCTCAGCTGGGTGAAATCCGCCCGCACGGTTAATCAAAGCGCCGCATTACCGGGCTTTTTACGGGCCATAGGCGGCGGCTGGGATGTCAGCGCCAGCATCGGCATCGCCATGCGACCTCTCCGGACATATGATTTTGAAACGCTGTACCGCAAAGCGGACGCCGCGCTTTATTGTTCCAAGAAAAACGGACGCAACAGCTTCACGCTGAGAACCTGAAAATAGAATTTAACCGCTAATTAGGGGAACTTTCCAATGGAATTTATACTTTTTTCGGCATCAGGCATCAAAATCGTTATAATAACGCTATGTGAAAAGAATACGTAGGGGGCGACCATGGAATCCGCAATGACGATCTTTAATCAGATCATAAAATGTTCATCATGATGAGCGTTCGGCACTTGCTTTACAAAAAGCAGACGATCAACGACGACACGACCGCCCGGCTGTCAAATATTTTACTGATGGGCGCGACGCCCTGCACCATCGTCCTCGTTTAATCAGGAGTATACGCCGGAAAAGCTGAGGGTCTGATTGGCCTCTTCTGTTAAGTCTGGCCGTTTATGCTGCCAACATCCTCATCGCGCATTTCCTTTTACAAGCCTGAGCGGCTGGGTGGAAAAGTTCGGCATGGTTTTCTCGAATGCCGGTTTCGGGAATTCCATTAGTCACCGGCTTGTTGGGGATTGAAGCGGTTTTCTACTTATCCCCGTTTATCGTCTGTTTTTATCTCTATGCCTGGACCTACGGCGTCATCCTCATGTCGGGCCGAAGGACAGCGTAACAATCCGGAAAATCATTACGAATCCGTGTATCTGGGCGATGATCACGGCATTGTTGTCTTTTTTTGCTTCCGGTCAAGCCGCCGTGCCATGGTGATGGAAGCCGTGAACGCGCTGGGTTCCGCGGAACACGCCGTTGGCGATGTTGGTTCTGGCGCGCCTGGCCAAAAAAAGTCCGCTGATCCATGTTTAAAAACGTCATGGCTTACCGTGTCAGCTTGCCCGGTTGGTTCTTGTTCCCGCGCTTTTTGTTACGGCGTTCTCGCTGATTCCCTTCCGCCTTCGCGACGATCCGCACCGTCATTCTGGTATCCGCGGCTCGCGCCTTCCGCCGTGCTGGCCCCCCGGTCTTCGCCCAGATGTACGACCGCGATATCACCATGGGCGCGAAATCGTCAGCCTGTCCACCATCCTTGCTCGTTTACGCCGCCGCTGGTCTTGTTGATTGCGGAAATGATCTGGTAAACAACAGTTTATAGAATAGAAAAATCTGGCACGCGTCCAGATTTTTTAGTTATCCTGCCGTGAAAGTCCCATTCGATCCATTGTTCCTCCGGGGCATCCGCTTCGATCATTTTTTGTTTTAACAGCGCGATCATCCGCTTTTCTTCCTGCGGCAACGCGTGGATGAGATTGACGTTTTGTTCCGGATCCTCAGTCAGATGAAACAGGAAACCGCCCTCCAGCGCTGAATTTTGATCGGTTTGGGTGGGCATCCGAAGAACCGGCAGCTGATGGGAGAAATTGTCGAAGCAAAACCAGCTTTGCCTGTTTTAACTCTTCCTTTGAAAAGAACTCCCGCATGTGCGTCGGCATCAGCGTATACCCGCCAACGGCTGATTGTCTGGGGTCTGGTGGGTATTCGCATATAAACCCATTCGCCATCCGTCACGTTCATGTCCGCCGAAAATTCAAACAAGACCGCATCGTGCAGAACTTTGTCTTGATTTACAACCGGAAGCAGAGAACGGCCTTCGATGCCCTTTAGCGGGCGGAACCTGGAAATAGTCCAGCAAGCGTCGCCGGATGTCCATCGTCTGCGCCAAGGCGCTGCGGGCGTTGGTTTTCAGGCAGTCCGGGCACATGGATAAAATGGCAGGTGAACGATCCGTTATACAGCGGCGGCTTGTTTTTTCCCAGCCAGTCATGCTCGCCCAGCAAGAAGCGTGATCGGTATTCACGATCAGCGCGTGTCTTTCCACAGATCCTGCTCGTCCATAAAATCCAGGATTTTTCCCAGATAGGCGTCACACATCGTGATCAGGGCCGCGTATTCCTTGCGCAGATCATCCAGCTCATCCGGCTTCAGCTGATCCGTAAGCCGGCAGTAAACCGGCCAGTTCAGGCGCGGCGGTTCATGCAGACCATAACAGTCGCGGTAACGTCGCGGGAACAATGAACGGTTCATGCGGATCAAAGCATTCGATCTGCAGAGAAACCAGTTTTCCGCTTCCGCATGGGTTCGCAGAAAATCGAGGCCGGCATTCATTGTCTTGACCGAAGAATAATCTTCCTCCCGCTGCTGCTTCTGACGGTTGGCATAATGCTGGATAAAGAAACGCCGGATTTCGTCATAGCGGGTGCTGATGGGAGATCGAATTCAAGGTCCCTTGGCTGCCACCGATCACCTTCCCTGACCGCGGAAGCCTTCCCAGCTGTTATAGCGGTTGTGATACGTCGCTCCGCCGTCTTCAAAATAATGCGAATGATCGGTGATTAAATGCGTGTAAACGCCGTGACGTTTCAGCTGATCGATAGCGGAAACGTCGAACGGTTCCAGCGGTCCCCAGCCGCGGTGAAGAAAATTCAGTTTCCCGGTATGCACGCGGCGCGCGGGCATGCAGGGCATGCTTCCGCCATAAAAGTGATCGAACGTAACGCAGCGTTCTTTAAACGTTGAAAATTCGGCGCAATCACATCCTCCGCGCCATAGTTTGGCAAAGCGCGGCGTGAGAGCGTATCGAACATGATCATGATCGCACGCATCGTTTATCCCCACAGAATTCTCTTTCTTAAACCGGGATTGAGGATCTGCTTGCGGCGCAGAAAGTCTTCCACAAGACTGAGCGTATCGTAATAGCACACATGTTCCTCGCTGGAATTCCAATTAAAGAATCCATGATCCCGCCCTGGATAAACCGCCAGTTCGCAATCGTTCCCCAGCCGCCCGCATGCGTCTGTGGAATTCTTCAATCGTCGCCAGAGAAACGGCACGGTCCTTTTTCCCCCTGAACGATCAGGGATACCGGAAGCTTCGGCCGGATGAATTCCATCGGGGACAGCGCCGCCAACCCGGATCCGCAAACGCAGGCATCTGCTTTTTTTCAGATCTTTGATTTTTTCTCCAGTTTTCCGTTAATATTGATCGAATCTTCCTCGGACAGCCCGTCAAAAGCCGACCCCAGGGAAGTAAATTGAATTCCTGGATTGTATAAAATCATCGCGCAGGGAACGGAAGACTCGTGATTTTCATCCAAAGTGTCCACCATGGCCGCCACGCTCGCCATGGCTCCGCCCGCAGAACCCCTGCGACAACGATACGCTCAGGATCGATCCCCTAAATCCGGGGCATGATCGATGACGTAGCGTGACGCGGATTTGCCGTCGCGCAGACAATCTTTACGGTCACTTGCGGCGGCTGTTGTTAAGCGATAATCTGGCGTCAGCGCAACCATGCCTAAATGCGCGAAGTATTCCGCCTGCATCCGGAAATGACTGGGATTGCCTTTATAGAATCCCCCGCCGAAGTAAAACACAATGGCGGGACGGCGATCTCCATCTTTCCAGCTTTCCGGCTTAAAGACAGTCATCATTAAATCTTTCTGCGGTGTTTTTTTATAACACAGCGTTTCTATATTTATGTCTGTATATACGTTTTCTTTGATTACCGGCATTTTTACTTCTCCTTTTACGCTAAAATTCCTGTAAAATAACCCACGGCGGAAAGAATCAGAAACAAACCCATGATCTTTAACGGCGTCACCTTTTTCCTGCGGATCAGCCACAGCGTACCGCCCAGCGCCGCCATGGTCAATAAGCCGGGATAAACCTTATCCAAGAGTGCCTGCACGTCGATCACCAATTCTCCAAAAGTAAACGACAAGCCTGTCGTTTGTTGTTGGCCGTACTGGCCGTCACCGCGCCGACAACCAGAATGCCCAGAATTTCAACCGCGGAAATCAAACGGTCTTTCATTCCGGAAGAAATAATTTGTTCCGCGCCGTTGATTCCCATTTGAACGCCGGTCTTAAACAGTGTCCAGGTCATCGGGTAACAGATCAGAAAAATAGGCGCCGATCAAAAAGAGTACGCCGATGATCGAACCTCCGTCGCTCAGACTGATCGCAATGGAAAGCAGAATCGGAATCAATAATCCCTGAATCAGCGAATCGCCAATTCCGGCAAACGGCCCGGCCAGCGCAGTCTTGACGCTTTGAATTAACTCGTTGGGAATTTCATCGGATTTTTGCCCGTTCGATTTCTAATCCCAATACAATCCCCGGTACAATAATGCCGACGGTCGGTCGCGTGTTGAAGAAGACGCAGTGATTCTGACACAACTCGATTTGTTTCTCTGGATCGTTAGGATAGAGCTCCTGCGCCGCGGCGATCATCATATTCACCATTCCCGGTCCCATCATGCGTTCCATTGTGAAGCAAGCGCCGGAAGTAAACAGAAAACTCCACATCGTCTTGCGCAAAAAGCGTTTGTCTTTGGCGGGATTCAAATTCTGTGTCATGCGGTTTCGCCTTCCTTTCCCTGAATCATAAAAATCACATAAGCGATCGCGCGCCGATAATTGTAATTATAATGACATTAAGGCCGACAACCTTGAGTAAGGCGAAGCCCAGGGACGAAGAAGATCAGCTGACCGTTGTTTTTCAACAAACTGTTTAATAGAATGGCAAAGCCCAGCGACGGAATAATCTTCGTAAAAACGCCTAAGATGCCCATGATGCTGGCAGGCACTGCCGCTACGATAACGTCGATCGCGGCTGAGCCGATCAGGCACATCACGGTGATGATCGACATATTGATGATCAAATTCAGCCCTGCTGGAACAGCGAAATGGGTCCAGTAGGCTTGTTTCAGCTTCCCCTTGATAATCAGATCATCCGCTTTGTGCAATATAATTTGATTGACGTTCATCAGCAAAACCTGCAAAGACATCTGCGCTAAAAGCTGAACGGCACAGCCAGGGCAATCGCCACTTCCGCATCGCCTCCCTGAAGCAAAGGCGCCAGCGGGATGGCGAACCATTGGCTGATATCGATCGGCGGCATCGACGCGATTCCCCGACATTCATCGTTCCGATATACAGCGCCTGCAAAACAGCGCCGACCATAACGCCCTTGGTTACGTCGCCCATAACAAGACCGCAGATCATGCCCGCGATCAGCGGACGGCGGAAAATCTGGAAGCCCCAATGTCCCAGCATGACCGGCGAGTTCATCAGCCACCCGAAAAGCCGAGCAAAGGCTTGAAAAACACTCATTTCATTCTCCTCCTCTGATTATAAATGGTTGAACTTCTGTTGTATCCGTTCTCGAATTTCGGTCCATTCCGTGCGCGCAGAATTAGGGAATCATCTGCGTACCATGCGAACTCCGCTTCGTTCAGTTGTTCGACAGCCTGAAATTCTTCTGCCGTAAAGTAAGTGGCCGGTACGATCCTCTAAGCAGGGACCGACATTTTGCGTTGAGAGCGAGGCAATATTCAATTTCCCTCGCCCGGGAATTCGCTCGATCAACTGAACCATCGGCACCGGCGTTTTCATCAGGATTAACGTTCCTACAGCGTTGTTCAGCGCTTCTTTCACCGGTTCGATGCTCGCTTAGCGTATAAACGTGAGCCTTCATCTTTTCGGAACAGCCATTGCGAAAATTCTTTTCAGCAGATCATTTTTGAGCCGTGGCGTCATCAATTACCACGATTTCCTGGATGTCATACGTCTTAACGATCTGCGTCATACATTGTCCGTGGATCAGTCGTTCATCGTCGCGAATGAGATTTATCATAGAGAGTCCTCCTGTTTGTTTTCGCAAATTTCAGTAGCGCTTGCTTTGCTTGATTTCAGTGTATATTTCTGCCCTGAGCCGCGTCAAGATCATTCTGATAATTCTTTTTTCAAATTGTAAACTTTATCAATTTCATTTATACTTTTCATAGTTTCTAGTTTTAAATCAATTTTATCCATAATTTTCCACAATTTGGAAAGGAAGTGAATAAGGATGATCCACATCATTCTTGCCGGCAAATCGATCCTCAGCTCACAGGCTTCGTTATCGGATTCGTATCACATCATCGCGCAGGTAACTCATTTTATTGACGCCAAAGAAAAGGTTCAGGAATACGTCCCGGATTATTTGATTGCGGAAATGGAACTGGGCAATGGCACAGCCTGGGATCTGCTCGATTTAATAAAAAAACAGAACCTGCCTACGCGCGGCTTGTCCTGGTTCATGACGACCCTGAGCTAATACGGCGGTCCGCGCGCCTTTCTCAAAGGGGGGGTTTGGGATTATTTTCCCACCTGGGATCGCGGCTTCTGCGTCTTCCCGGAGGTCCCTTGCGTTTGTTCAGCAAGCTGATTCCGGCTCGGTCTGCGCCAGCCTGTTAGGATGATCAAGACGGACATTGCCGCTGCCTCCGACGCCGCTGACGCTCAGATCGCCGCCGCGCTGTACGAGTGTCCACTTCCCTTTCGTATCATTTATTTCCGGATTGACAACATTCATCACGCTTATGCTGAGATTATTAAAAACCGGCATCGTTTAGAAACCTGTCGCGGCAGTCTGATGGAACAGACCCAACCGTGAAATTTCAGCTTTTTATTTATCAAGCATCATTCCGGACTGTTGTTCACACCGGCCAGCGATTTCGATATTTTATTCCAACAGCTGAGATTGCCGCGGCGAAACTCGCGGACATTGTGCCGCTGACGCTGTCGTTTACGGTGTCCGATCTCCATTCGAGCTTCGATGATTTTTCTAAGCAAATGATGCAAGCTGATCGAGGATCATGAAACCTGTTATTTCTCCCATCCCGGCGTTATTCTGAAGCCGGATGAAATCATTTTCCTTTCAATCGCTGTGCGGCTGGTTTTAATCCGGTTTATCAAAAGAGCGTTTTCAACAGATTCAGGAAGTCACGCTGGAAAATCTCAAAGACGTTAAAGAAACATCGCGCCCTATTTCCAAACATCGGATTCAGCCGCGCGATATTCAGGAGTTTTTATCACCTTCTGACAAAGATCCGCTACCTCGGCTTGCAAAAGGGATTTGCGGATTTCCAGGATTTTCCCAGTTCATTTTGGCCATCCAGTTCTGCGAATATCTCGATGATCTGCGGGGGCATTTTGGATCAGGCTGGATCCGCAATTTACCGATGGATTCAGGAAAATGGGAATTTCCAATACTCAAAAAATTGTGCGGAAACTTTGATTTTTCTGCGAACCCACGCGGTCGAAGCCTTTGACGCTGACCCAGTTAGCGGATCTTCAATCCGTTACTCCATCGCATTTAGCCGGACTTTCCAGAAAGAAACAGGCCTGTCGGTCATGGCGATGCTGCGGAAGATCCGATCGATCATGCCGCTTATTTACTGCACCAGTACCCCAGCGAAAATCAAAACCGTTGCGGCGCAGTGCGGCTACGTGGACAGTCTGTACTTCAGTCGGATTTTTCATCAGGCCACGGGGTATTCTCCATGCAGTACCGTCAGTTAAACTTTGAATAATATGAAAAAAGACCTGAATAAGCGCTTTGCCTTCAGATCTTTTCCTTCCGTCCGGTTTTTTCTATTCAATCGTTTCGCGCCAGATATTCGCGCCCAGCGCCCGCAACTTTCCGTCTAAATCGTCATAGCCCCGTTCGATGTGGTAGATTTCGTGAATCTGTGATGCCTTCCGCTAACAAGCCTGCCACGACCAGACTCGCTCGCGCGCAGATCCGTCGCCGTAACCCGGTCGCCATACAGCGGCGTCATGCCTTCGATCGTGCAGCTGCCCTGGCCGACGACAATATCCGCGCCCATCCGTCGCAGCCCATGCAGTGCTTAAACCGCTCCGGATAAATTGTTTCCCGGATTGTCGACTTGCCTTCCGCCTGCGTCATTAACGCCGAAAGCGGCCGCCGCAAATCCGTCGCGAAGCCGGGATACGGCGCTGTCTTGATATCGACGCCCGGCAATTTTCCCGCCGCGGATCGTCACGCTGTCCACGTCGACCTCCATATCCACGCCCATTTCCTGCGCTTGACAACAACGATTCCAGATCTTTGCGGAATGATGTTGGCAATTTTCATTTCCTTCGCCGCGGCAACCGCCATGATGATAAACGTGCCCGCTTCGATCCGGTCCGGAATAATCTCATGGAAGCGACCGGATAAATAATCCACGCCGTCGATCGTGATCACATTTGTTCCGGCGCCGCGGATATGCGCGCCCATCTTGTTCAGCGGCTGTCGCCACGTCGATGATCTCCGGTTCCTTCGCCGCGTTTTCAATCGTTGTACGGCCTTTGGCGTACACCGCCGCCATCATGATGTTAATCGTCGCGCCGACCGAAGAAATATCCAAAGACTTCGTGCCGATCAATTCTTCCGCTTCGATCGTATAACACCCTTTTTGATAGTCGACCGTCGCCCCCCAGCGCTTCAAATCCCTTCAGATGCAGATCGATCGGCTGGGACAGATAACAGCCGCCGGACATTTTAATTTTGACATGCTTATACTTGCCTAACAATGCCCCATAAAATAATAAGAGGCGCGGCTTGGTCACGGCCGGATGTTCCAGCGGACGATTGATCATTTTCCGTCGGATCGATGACCAGATGCCCCCGATCCTTGTGCACTACCGCGACGTTCAATTCCTCCAACAACGTCGATAACGATTCCACGTCCGCGATATCCGGAACGCCGCAGATCGTGACCGGGCCGTTGGCCAAAAATCGAGGCTGGGATCAGAGCGACCGTCGCATTCTTGGCTCCGCTGATTCTGACCTCTCCGTTCAGCTGATGACCGCCTTCAATCTTAAATACTTCTTCCATCGGTTGGGCTCCTTTCATTGCACTATCATACTATTAAGTTTTGTCAAAAAGGTGATTGTTCTCCTTTGCTTTCACGGCTTATACAGCTGGCGGATTTCGCTTTCCACTGCTCCATCAAGCCGCTGCCTTCTTTTTGTTATTCCGCTTTCCCATCCAGGAAAAACTCAGCAGCGCCAGTTTCTTTTCCAGCTTGGACGGCTGAAACTCCTCGCTGCCGTTACCTGGCGACGATCGGTTCCCAACGCTTCGCAGCGCGTATCGATCACCTGCGCCGTCAAACATCTCAACCTGCCACCGTTTATGTCCAGGTTTAAAAAATGGTGACCTGCGCTTTGCCGATGCGGTCGCTTCATCTGCGAAACCTTGATTTTCTTATCGTATTTCAGCCCCCTGATGAATCTGGGCAATCGTCAATTTCTTATCGGTTTCAATCTCAATGTCCTGCGCGATCCGCCGTGCCATAAAATTAAAAACTGGACGGCTGAGCAGGAAACGATGTTGTATCTGCGCATAATCCTCATCCTTACCTTTTACGTCCTTATTATACCGTGAACCGCAAACGCATTGCCACAATTTCCAAATCCCATCCGTCCGTTTTATGTTTCCTCCTGATTTTTTTTCTGAATCTAAGCTGATATTCCTTAAAAGAAAAACGAAGCTCTCAATCCTGCTCAAAATCACGCAAAACGACGTTTAAGCAAAGCTTCAAAATGAGAATGAGGCGCCGTTTTCCTGACAGATTTTGATCAGCGTTGACCGATCTATTTTATTTGCCGCGCATAATAGGTATAAAGAAAAAAAGTCAAGGAATCAAAAAACTGGTATGAGAACAAGATCTTAGGAAAAACTTGTTGGGGATGGGCTGACGATGGAAAATAGAAGAAACAGAAAAATTCAAACCCTGGAGCATTTTTGCGCCGTTATTTTTAACGACGCTTTCTTTGGCGTTCTTGCCATCCTGGGCTCCGCTGTTTTCTGTTTCAGGCTGGTTGCACGCCGGCTGGCACCCCGCGGGAATATAGTTGAGAAACAGGCGCGCAGGAACTGATGTGGCCAGATCCAGGGGCGGGATTTCTTTGATCCCGCACGGGTTCCCGACTTGGCCTGGATTACGTGCTGTTCAGCCGACGGACAGCTGGATCCCTGCCTGCGGACAGCGCGCTTACGGATTATTCCTTATACACGGGCGGCTATACAAGCATCATTCTGGAAGGCAAAGCCTTCCAGAACCCCTCGTCAGTTTCTTGCCTGGAGGGTATTCCTGATTCCGAGCTCTTCCTCCTCTCCCCCTGCTCCCAAGAGTTCAAGGCTGGTTCGAAGATTTCTTCCCTCAGGCGTATTCTCTATTTCGCGGTTCTTCAATTTCATGCTGCCCTGAAAGCCAGCTTTCCTCTGGAAGCTGTCATCTTTGAACAGATCGAAGAACCGCGTTTCTATTTATTTCTGATATCCCATGCCACGCCGCGCTATGACATAGGCAGCTGCCATATGTACTGTACAGCCCATCTTCCGGCTGTATTTCTCTTTCCCAATCTGACTCGTGTAAGCTGGATTTACTTGACTCACCCCATAGCCCTCTTTCCAACTTCTTCTTTCTAACGCTTCCTGAATCTGTTTCGTCGCAAACTCCGACAACATTTCATTGTGCCTTCGGTTCCCATATCGCATCTCGCTTTTCTTCTTCTCAAAATCCAACGCTTCCATCACTAACGGCTTATGGCTTCTTACACATTCCAATACGACTTCTTTCGCTGTCTGACGAATCTGATGCTTCCTCTGGTTCTTTGTCTTTCCTCTTAAGGGCATCGGTAAGGTCTTCAACAGGACACAGTTGCCGCATGCATCCGTTTCACTCACCGCGATATGATCCGCATTGATATCAATTCCAATCACGCCATCCCGCTTGTCTTCCATCACTTCACGTTCTTCCATTTCCACAATCGCTTTGATAATGAAGTATTCCTTATGATCCTCCAGTACATAGGCCACCGCTTTCCCCGGCGTGTTGTTGTGCGGCAGCTTCACCGCTCGTTCCAGTTCTTCAACATTCGCATGAAACTGAACCTTCAACCGGATTTCTCTGTTTTCACTGCTGCAGCGATAGATCAATGTGCCTTCTTCAATGTGATATTTGAAAAGGCAATTCGAATACTTCCCTTGCCTGCGTCCTGGAATCATCATGGTTTTGTTTCGCTGATATCGATATTCTTCAAGCCAGGCTTCGTGATTTCCAGCGTAAACCGTCGTTCTGGAACGCGACAGTTTCTTCCCGCCAAAGCAGGTAAACCGCATTTCCCGGTTAGTGGTATCGAGCTGTTGCTGCGTGCGATTTAATTTAAAGATCAAATGAGAGTGTCGGTTCTTTAACTGTTTCCGAGTTGGACGCAGCACCTGAACCTCCAGTAAATAATCTTCTTGGGTTTGTTTGCCTTGTTTTGTTTTCTGCTTAAGCTCAGCTAATTGCTTATCGAGCCGTTGGATTTCTTTCTCTGTTTTCCGGATTTTCTTCTCTATGTTTTTCAATTTTGCCTTGAGCGTCTTCTTCTTACGCTCATGGTTCTCAAAATCCGCTTTCAACTGATGCTGAGCTTCCCATAGCGCTGCCAGAGGAAAATAATCATTCGTGTGATACCGACGTTTCAGCTCTTTCTGCAGCGATTCTTCAATGGGAAAGGAATCCCCGGGCTTTCAGCGTCAGATAACGATAAGCGGTATGGAGGATAGAATGATACAGCAGGATATCCTGACGAATAGCCTGAGCTTCTTCAGGAAGCAATTCATCATAATAGATCCGATCGGAACACGTTATCGTTTTCATGAAGAAGACCTCGCTTTCAGAGATACGCTTCTCTCTAGTGAGTTAATTATACAATAAGTGCAATTCCATTTCAACGCATTTGAGTTTGTTTTGTTCATTTTCATTTTCTTTTTACCTCTGACGCATCGAAATTCTTAGAATATAAAAAAACCGCGCTGCGGTTTTTTGCGTGGCGCTTAGAAGAACAGCGGCTCGGAAGGGGCCAGGCGGACTTCTGTTACGCCGGGAACTTCATCGAGAAGAATCGCTTCGATTCCATCCTTCAACGTCGCGTCCAACGACAGGCATTCGGAACAGGCGCCCAGCATTTTTCACGGTTACAATTCCGTCTTCCAGGCTGACGAATTCCACGTCGCCGCCATCCCGCTGAATATACGGACGGATTTTTTCAATGACGTTTTTAACTTGCGTTTCCATGGATCCATTTATGTCCCAGCACTTCCTTGACCTTGGTCAGATAAATGGGATCGTCCAGACGGGTCTGGGTCAGGATCTGAATATCTTTGATCAGTCGCGCGTAATCCGGATATTCTGCCCGGCATAATAACGAACGTTAGCCGCGTCGTAAGCGACGATCAGCGAAAACATCAGCGTCACGGCAAACAGCGTGGACGAGAAATTGTCCGTGATCCCGACGGCCAGCGTCAGCGCGGCGACCGTAGAGGTATGCGAGCTGGGAAACCCCCGCTTTCCAAAGCGAGATGCCAGTCCCAATCCCGGGTTCGTATGTAGCGGATAACGGGCTTAAGCGACTGTGCTGTCAAGTTGGCTACAATCGCGACCCAGAACGGGTACATCTGTTGAAGCATGGTGCTCACCTCGAGAATTAGTATATCACAAAAACCCCTAAGGTGATATAATAAAAAAAAGATTGGAGGCGTCTATGCAGTATCGAATCGGACAAATAGTGGAGGGAACAATCACCGGGATTCAGCCTTACGGCGCGTTTGTCAGTCTGGACGAGGAAACGTCAGGCCTGATCCACATTTCAGAAATCTCGGAAGGGTTTGTCAAGGACGTCAATCATTTCGTCCATGTCCACGACCGCGTGAAAGTGAAAATCATTGATTTTGACAAGTCCACGCATCAGGCGCGGCTGTCCTTAAAGCGCTGCATCCGACGGCATTCCGCAAAGGAACGCGGACGGGGAAGGCCAGTCGTCTGCCAGTCATGAAAAATTGGATTCCGGTCGCTGGCCGAAAAGCTGGACGGCTGGATCGAGGAAGCAAATAAAGGAGAAACGGTATGATCAAATTTGACACTTCGCATGCGCATCTGCAGGAAAACATTTTCGACTATCAGCAAGCGGTAACGCTGGCGCACACCCAGCTGCATGAAAAAAGCGGCGCGGGCAACGATTTTGTCGGCTGGGTGGAATGGCCGCACAGTTACGACCATGAAGAATTTGAACGGATCAAGGCGGCGGCGCCGGCTAAAGGGACAGTGCGACGTCTGCTGGTCTGCGGCATTGGCGGCTCTTATTTAGGCGCGCGGGCGGCGATCGAAATGATGCGCGGTCTGTACTGTCAGGCTAAGCCGGAAGTGATCTTCATCGGCAATACGTTCTCCAGCACCTACTTCAAGCAGGTGGAAGCGTATATTCAGGATAAGGAAATCGTGCTCAACGTCATTTCAAAATCCGGCACGACGACTGAAACGGCGATGGCGTTCAGAATGCTGAAGCAACTGATGGAAAAGAAATATTCCAAGGAAGAATGCCAGAAGCGGATCCTGGCCACGACCGACAAGGCGCGCGGAACTCTGAAAGAACTGGCGGATAAGGAAGGCTACGAAACGTTTGTCATTCCTGACGATATCGGCGGCCGCTATTCCGTATAACCGCTGTCGGCTTACTGCCGATGGCGCTGGCGGGCATCGATATCGACGCCGTTATGAAAGGCTTTGCCCAGGCTTACGAAGATCTGAAAAACCCGGATCTGCACGCCAATCCGGCGTATCAGTATGCCGTAGCCCGGCGGATTCTGGAAAACCAGGGCAAGGATGCGGAGATGTTAGTCACCCTATGAGCCGCAGATGGCGATGATCGCGGAATGGTGGAAACAGCTGTTCGGCGAATCCGAAGGCAAGGAAGGCAAGGGCATTCTGCCGTGCGCGCGACGTTCTCGACCGATCTGCATTCGTTGGGACAGTTCATCCAGGAAGGCAAAAGATGTTGTATGAAACGCTGCTGTTAGTCGAATCGCCAACGCTGGACGGCGTTTTCCCAAGCGACGAGCAAAACCTGGACAACATGAATTATCTAGCCGGCAAGAGCCTGGACTGGGTCAACAAGATGGCCTGCCAGGGAACGCTGGAAGCGCATGAAGTCACCGGCAGTGTGCCGAATCTGATCATCACGATGCCGGATATGAAGGAAGAAACGTTTGGCTATATGTGCTATTTCTTCTTTAAGGCCTGCGCTGTCAGTGTTTATCTCTTTAAACGTCAATCCGTTCAACCAGCCGGGCGTGGAAGTGTATAAGAAGAATATGTTCCGCTTGCTGGGTAAGAACTAAGCAGTCGTAATACAAAAGTGAATAAACAAAAAGTGAGATTCTCTGGGTTCACTTTTTGTTTTGAAATTAGTTTTGTCTTACGAAATGATCCGCGGCGAAATAATCGTATTTCAGGATCAGATTGGCAATTTCATGAATGCGCAGACCAGCGTTCATTTTCCTGCATGGCCTGCTCCAGCGGAATCGTCAGCTCGCTGAATTGGCGCGTTTGTTTGTCATAGCGGTAATGTTCGGTAACAATTTCACGGTCGTTGTCGGCATAACCGCTGTAACGGGAATCAAAGAAATCATGCCCCATGATCTGCGCCGGCGGATAATCGATCGCAAAGAGGTTGAACAATGTCGGCAGGACGTCGATATCGGTGCCGGGCTTCTCCACGGTTTGACTTTCTAAGCCGGGCGACCACAGGAAAAACGGGACGTCCTCCAGCGAGCTGTGAGTATCCAGCTGACTAGCCGCAGACCTCGATCACTGACGGGGAAAAGCCCTTCGCCCGGTGATCGCCGGCAATCGCGATGACAAGCTGGTCGAGCGTGCCTTTCTGCTGGAAGTGGTCGATGAGCGAAGCAACGGCAAGATCCAGGCTCATGCTTTTGGCAAGATAGACTTTTCACCTGATCGTCCAGTTGGGGATAGCGCTGACAGACCTTAGCGTAGCTGGCGGCGTATTCTGCGGCGGTTTCCGCGTTGTGATCGCTTAAATCGGAGAGTTCGTAGCCCTGATGGCCGCTGTAGGTGATGTTGTAGAGGAAAACGGCTGAGTATCGTCGATCATCCATTCGATAATATCCATGCAGACAGCGTCGGAGGTACCGTATTCCGGTCCCAGTACGCCTAAATCCCAGAAATCGGTATAGCCGATCTGGGCGTAAAACTGATCGCGGTTATAGAACTCCCTTCGTTCCGTTATGCGCGGCCACCGCCGAGTAGCCCTGAGCGGCAAAGCCCTGCGCCAGGGAAGTCGGATAGGGTATTGAGCGCGTACTCTGCATCGCGATGACGCCTTCATTGTTGGGCATCAGGCTGAGATTGAGCATGAAGTCGCGTCGCTGGTCGAGCAGCGAAGCAATGGGGCGACATGGTTCGCAAAGTTGATCCTTCCTGCTGAAGGCGGTACAACGTCGGCGTCAGCGCTGGATCGATCACGGCCTGGGTCAGCGACTCCGCTTCAAAAAAGACGAGATTTTTGCCTTTCAGCAAGCCGGTTTGCGGGTTGCCTTCCCGGCAAAAAGCGGCGCTCCAGGTAGCTTTCAATTTCCTCAAAAGCCTTCTGGGTCTGCCTGCGGAAGCGCAGCGGTTTTCATCCGTAATTCCGGATCCTGCCTGTTTCGCGGCGGTTGAGGCGGGTTAAGAAAAAGATCAGAACCAGCGCAATCAGGAAACCGCCAGTCCTGCGGCAGCAAAGGCGCTGAGGCCCGTGCTTAGATTTTGCGTGGCTTTGCGCAGACCCATCGCTGGACAAAAAGATATACTGGCCAAATAAGCGGTAGTATAAACTTTGTCCGGCGATATACAGAAAATAGATCAGCGTAAATAGCGCGCCGACCCGCTTGTCCCACGGCGCCCGCAGACCCCAGATCAGACTGTTGACCAGCGCGGCAAGCGCGCCGAGCATCCAGTCGCCGTAACTCGCCGGCGCGAAATAAGAATAATGAATACCTGATTAAAAGCAGGGGTGATCACAACGCTGAGAATCAGCTTGTAGGTCAGCCAGGAAACGGTTTGTTTCAGTTTATGCGTTTTCATGATTTCCCCCTTTTCTGATATCAAGACGAACAAACTATTATTGTACTCAAAATCTGCGAAAGCCTATAGACAAACAAACTGAAATGCATAAAATCACAGGAAATGGAAAAACATTCCATAAAAAACGGTCTTCACACGGAAAACCGGAGATTCATTCTGTTGCGATTACTGCAAGAGTAGTTTTTCGTACCTTCAAACGCGACGACGGCATAGCCGCCGGACGTGGTACTGGCAATACCGGAAGGTACCTGATCGGGATCTGACCCACATGACCTCGATCGGCTGTCCGGGATAGGCTTCTGAACCGTTCGATTAAAAGCCAGCCCGTCGTCATAGCTCATCACGTAAACAGGCTGTCGACAGCGCGTCGGCAAAGCCGGAATTTTCGGTAACGATCGTTACCTGATGGTAATATGCCGCGGGATAGAGCGTCTGCGGATCGATGATGTGATGGTAAATTTGCGTCTTCGCGCCGTAGAACCGCTCGTAATCGCCGCTGGACAAACGCCGAGCCCGGCGCGACGACCGCCAGCGAACCATTGCCGGACCCGGGTTGCGGATGCCGACCCGCCATTGCTGATGACCAGGCTTGTCGTTGATCGTGCAGATGTTGCCGCCCGCGTCGACCGTGCCGTGGATCAATCCGCTTCGATCAGGCTGCGCTGAACGCTTGCCGGCCGCGAAGCCCTTTCACGCAATCCCGCCACAGACATCCAGGAAGCGCAGGCTTGGTTCAAATAGACCGTGCCTGCGGTTTTGTCGATTTCAACCTTGTCCCAGCCGTGCATGCCTGCGCGCGCTGCAGATCTTCGCCGGCGGCCTTTGCCCAGCTGGCCTTCGTTGTTCAGCGCGATGCCTTCGTCGGTAAGCGTGCCAGATCTTGAGCACCGATCCCATCGTAACGTCAAATTCTCCGTTGGACAAATCATAAAATTCCTTCGCGGTGTCCAACAGTTCAATGATTTCCGGATCCACGCTGACCGGTTCGACGCCGGCGTTGTCATTGATCGTTTGATTTGTTGACGCCTTCGTAATCATTGTACACGTCAAACAACGCGTTGTAACGGAGAAACAGCCGCTTCATTTCACCGAAATACGATTGAACTGATCCTCGGTTTCCGTATATCGGTTAATGTCATCACCGTATCGAAGCCGGCGTCAGCGCGCCATGTTGGAATAGCGCGTCAGCTCCGGCTCCTTCTCTTTGCGCTGCAACCGCCGGCATCATCATGCCGGCCAGCATCAGCGCCGCCGCTTTATTCATATGAATCACCCGTGAAGATTCTAGCGCATAAAACGGGGAGGATACTACCAAAGGAAACATTTTCAAAGATCGGCGCCGGCGGAAAAACTGTGGAAAAAACTAAATTTCCCAAAATAGATGTGGAAAAACATTTTAAAATTAAATGCGATAATGCTATAGCTCCGAAACTAGAGCGGATAATAGAAAAAATCGATCATTGTCGATTTTTTTGTGTTTACCGGAGGCTTTTCGGTATTGAGGAAAAGGAAAGAGGTGGACGGAATGTCACTATTAACGGAAA
>VOFH01001575.1_pt1 | contig 20878 bp, 22 predicted proteins | sample 5384091 | NCBI WGS metagenome assembly VOFH01 (sample SAMN12384727, study PRJNA508395) | human gut metagenome | isolation source: healthy gut G | host: Homo sapiens
TCCATCGTAGCCTCGCGCGGCGTCAACGGCTACGGGGACGTGGCCCGGCCCTGCGACTCCCCCGCACGAGCCGCGGACGAAACCGGCATCTCCTGTTGCGTCGCTAAGTGCGCGCCGAAACGACGAGTACGCGAACATAGGAACGCAAATGATCCTGTTTGCGTATCAAAGTGCGCACGGTCGTCGTTTCGGCGCGCACAGGGACAAACCGGCCGACAACGTCGCGCAGGCCGCGCGCGAACACCACATGGCGGCCAAGCCTCCCCCCCGCAGGCCCTAATGCGGCCAAATACGCCGAACTGCGCTGATTTTCGATGATGATTCAGCGTGTCTCCTCGCAACGTTACTATCAGACTATGGGGAATGACACAGGACGAATGCCGGCCGCGGCGAACGACAGCTCGGGCGACAGTACGGCCGGCGGCAGCCGGACGCCGCCGCCCCTATGCCACACCCTCTTTCGCGCACGGCATCGTTCCGTTCGACCATGAGATCTCATCGAACCAGCATCTGACGTTCTCATACGCCGAGCAATCATTCGCCTCAGCGAACATCCCGTGGGATCCGGATCATGACGCGCTGCATCTCAAGGAGCGCGGCATGTTCACCAACACCGCGCTGATCATCTCCGACCAATGCCCGTTCACCATCAAATGCGCGACGTTCGACGGCGACGTCAAGGCACCCATCAGCGAGCGCATCGAACTGAGCGGCTCCATGATCAGACAGCTCAATGACGCCATGACGTTCCTGAACGGGCACAACAGGCGCGACGACGGCCGCCAATGCCCACCGGACGCGCTGCGCGAGGCGCTGGTCAACGCCGTGCTGCATCGCGACTACGCATTCCCGCCCGAAACTCTGGTCAACATCTTCCCAAGCCGCGTCGGATCGTGTCACTGGGTGGGCTGATGGACGGCATCGAGATCAACGACCTGCTCAACGGCATCAGCCAGCCGAGGAACCCCTGGCTGGCCGAACTGTTCACCAGACTGGGATTCAGCGAATTACGGCACCGGGATCCGCCGCATCATGGAGGAATACGACGAGGCCTCCGACAACCCGCAGATCCGCGTGGGCGTCCTCGGTGGTGATGGTGCTGCCGTTGCCGTCACGCAGCCGTCGCCGGGTGGATCGCGCACGCGCGGCGACGCCACAAAGGGCGGCTCCGCACAAGGCGCCGACGGGCACGACGCCGCCCAAGGCCACGCGAAGATGTACGCATTCCCCACCATCATGACGACGGCCACCAGCGATCCGACCGTGGCTCTGGCCGGCACACGCGTCATCGGGTGCGTCCCCGTGCGCCTGTCGGACGGGTCGGCGCTGCGCACGTCGCCGCTCATCGCGCCGGGACGCATCGCATCTCCCGCGGCAACCGCCCAACTGCCGCCGAACGCCGGACAGACGCTCGAAGAAGTGACCCTGCACTGCATCGCACAGGCCGGCGTGCCGTTGAGCCGCCAGCAGATAGCCGACAATCTCGGCGCGACCAAGAACCAGATGACGTACGTGCTGCATCATCTGGTCGAGCAGGGTCTGGTCCTCAAACGCGGCAGATCCGGCCACGCGCTACAGCATGCCTTGACGCGGGCGCCGGCGGAGATTCCCCACCGAAAATTCAATTTCCGTTCATCTGCGCTCCAACCGCAGGCAGTCATCCCCTCAACTCGGCACAGTAGTCTCAAGACTGGTTCCGAAACAAGGAGATAGTACCGTGCAATCCTCGGTGGGCGTTCGCGAACGCATCGATCATGTGTATCCTTCCCTGCGCCCGGCGGAACAGGCGGTCGCACGATACGTGCGTTCCCACCTTGACGAGGCCGCGGGGCTGACGGTCGGCCAGCTCGCAGAAGTCTCCCGGGTCAGTCAGCCCACCGTCATCCGTTTCGCCCGCAAACTGGGCTTCGGCGGATACCGTGAGCTGCGATACGTGCTGCGCCACCCGCAGGAGGAACGCTCGGTGACCTTCGACCCGCTCGAAGGCTTCGACCTCAATCCGTGGGACAATCCCGACGATGTGCCGGGCAAGGCCATGACCCGGGCGAAGACGCTCATCGACGAGCTGCATTCGGCCATGGACGGCAAGGCGCTGCACAAGGCGACGACGCTGCTGGCGCAATCGAGGATGATCGACATCTACGGCGTGGAGAACTCCATGTCTCCGGCGCTCGACCTGTGCACCAAACTCACTTATCTGGGACTGCAATGCCGGTTCAACGCCGACGCCTACCTGCAGCAGATCGGCGCGGGGCATCTGACGAAGGACGACACGGCCATCGCGTTCTCTCACTCCGGCAGCTCCGCCGACACCGTGAAAGCGCTGAAACTCGCCAAATCCGCCGGCGCGCACACCATCGCTGTCACCAACAACACCGGCACCCCGCTGGCCAACTGGTAGCGTGACACTGCTCACCGGTCGCGGCGACATGGCGATTTACGGCAACGCCATCTTCTCGCGCGTGGCGCACAGCATCACCGTCGACATGCTGTACATGAGCGTGATCCTCAGCGATTACGGCCGATTCTCCACCGAGCTCGACCGTTCCGGCCGCATCATCGCCGACCGCGAGTTCCGCGGCTGACCGCCATCATCCGCATATCCGCAAGGTTCCATAAGACCGCACAACACACGCGAGGTTCCATGAAGGCTCGCGTTCCGTGACGCCCAGCCCATTCCACCCCCCGCAAACTACAGAACTACGTGCATCAGCCGTAATCGAACTCGTTGTTCACCCCCTTTCCCCCAACTTTCCACCAGATCGGAATCCGGCCGCCCCGCGGGAGCCGATGATGGAATCACGGCGAGAAGTTCGTCCGTGACACAACTGAACACCGGACGGGATGCCATAGGCATCACACGCAATGGCGCCGCATCAGGCGGCGCGACGGAAGGCAAGCGACGAAATATGCTCGACTCAGCCGACGGTGTTACCGTAGACCTGCGCTTGCAGGTCCTTGCGAGAGGTCTCCAATTTGGTGATTTCGCCGAGCAGTTCCAGTTTTTCCGAGCCTTCGGGCATGCCGGCCATGCGCCGGCGCGCCGCGGCGATGCGCCGCATGTATCCCATGTCCAGTAGACGGGCAACAGTTCGGCGGCGTACCGGGTCTCGGCGGGGCTCGCCGGACGCAGCTGCACGGCCGCCGCATTGGCAGCGCCCGGCACGCCGGATCCGGCGACGGCCCGATCCTGATCTGACGGAGGCAGGGGCAGCTGCAGCACCGCGAGCTCATTGATCACCGTCGTCAGCGTCAATCCGCCGGCCTTGTTGAGATTATGCATCCACAACCCCTGCGGCGCATCATCCGGCGGCAATCCGCCCGCGGCCTGAATGGCGAGGAACAACGCGCGGAATACCGGGGCGACGAACGAGTCCTCGTTGAGCGACGCGAACATCGTGCGGTTGATGGCACGCGGAATCTGAATCAGCGTGGCCATGAACTGCTGCTCGCAGATGAACACCGCATCGTCGATGCGGAAATACGACTGCTCTGTGGCGGCTCGATGCTCCAACGCCCGGCGTTCGGCCGGATTCGCATACGGATTCGAGCCGGGCTCGACACGAGGCTGGCCTGCGCCCTCGCCGTTGCCCGCGCCGAAACGACGCCGGGGCGAATAGGCGTCCTCGTCGCGCACATGCAGCTGGCCGTGCGCCGAACGCACCTCGCGCTGCATGATGTCCAGATCCACCCCGATGCGGCGCGTCGCCTTGCGCGCATACAGGTCACGCTGCGAACGATCGCGAATCTGGGCGATGAGCGGCGCCACGGCCTTCACCGCGCCCATCTGCCCGGTGGCATACGTGGTGTCGAACCGGCCAATCGCGGCATCGATCACAAAATCATACAGCGGCTTCGCATGCTCGATCAGCGAGCGCACCGCCTGATCGCCACGGTTGATGCGCAGATCGCACGGGTCGAGATTGTCGTCGGCAACGGCGACGAACGTCTGCGACAAGAACGCCGAATCCAATCCGAACGCGTGCAGCGCGGCCTTCTGCCCCGCGGCATCGCCATCGAACGTGAACACGATGCGCGAGCTCAATGCCTGCCCGGGAACGTTCAGCGGGCCGACCAGCTGCACCGCGCCCAGCGAATCATCGGCGACCAGCCGCCGCACGTCTTCGCGTGCTCGGCGCCGAACGCCGTGCCGCAGGTCGCCACCGCCGTATCGATGCCGGCCAGATGCATCGCCATGACATCGGTGTAACCTTCGACGATGACGACCTGACGCTTCTTCACGATGGACGACTTCGCCAAGTCGATGCCGTACAGCACCTGCGTCTTACGGTACAGCTGGGTGTCCGGCGTGTTGATGTACTTCGCGGCGATCTGATCGTCGTCATACAGCTTGCGCGCGCCAAAGCCGAGCGTGCGCCCGGTCGAATCACGAATCGGCCATGTGGCGCGGCCGCGGAAATAGTCGTACACGCCGCGCTGCCCCTGCCTCGCAAGCCCGGCGTCAAGCATCTCCTGCTGCGTGAACCCCTTGGACGCAAGATAGCGAACCAGATTGTCCCACCCCTGAGGCGCGTACCCGCAGCCGAAACGCTCGCAGTCCGCCCGGCTGAAATTGCGTCCGCCGAGCAGCTTGCGCGCGGCCAGAGCCTCCTTGCTCATGATCTGCGACATGAAAAAACGCTGAGCCTCCTCGTTGGCCTCGATCAGCCTGGCCCGCTTCGACCCGGAATGCTCGGTGCGCCCACCGGAATTCTCGTAATGCAGCTCGATATGGTATTTGTCGGCGAGAAGCTCCACCGCCTCGCGGAAATCGATGTTCTCCTGATGCTCAACGTAGCCGAACACGTCGCCGCCGAGACCGCAGCCGAAACAATGCCACGCCCAGCGCAGGCCGCACGGAGAAACTCGGCGTCTTCTCGTCATGGAACGGGCACAGGCCGACGAACGTGCCGGTGCCGGAAGGCCGCAGCGTCACGCTCGCGGACACGATGTCGTACAGGTCCGCGGCGGCGCGCACCTTCTCCACGTCTTCCTTCAGAATCATTCCAGCCATAGCCCACCAGTCTAACGTCAGCCGTGCCGCAAGGCCGCCGCGGCCGTCACAGGATCGAATGCAACGCAAAGGGCGGAGCTGTCGGTGAGGGAGGCCACCTGGTCGACCGCGACGCGCAGGCGCTCGCCGTCGTTCGTCGCCTCGTCCCAATCCTGCAGGAGCACGGCCTCCAGCGCACTGGAAGGGCGCGGAGAATCGGCCATGAGCACGTCGATGAGATCGTTGATGATCTGGCGTTCCTCCTGGTGGAACGGCTCGTGCTCGCGAGCCATCACGAAGTACACGGCGATGCCCTTGAGCGCCACGATTTCGTAGCTGGTCTCCTCGGGGATCACCACGTTCGCCGAATACCGGGTCAGAGGCCCGTCGCCGTACGTGTCGCGGGTCGCGTTCTCCACCGACCATGCGAAGCGTCCGATCAGGTCCGAGGTGATGTTCTTCAGTTGCGCCAGCGCCTGGCGCGACCCGTCGAAGTGGTCGGGGAACATGCGCAGCCGCCGCAGCCTTCCGAACGCCCGCTCCAGCTCGTCGGCATCCCATTTCGAGCCGTACCATGAGCGCGTCGCTTCGATGATGCGGCCGATCATTCGCGGGTCGGCGAGCGCCAGCGGGTTGAACGCGCCGGTCGCTATGGCGTCCTCGACGTCGTGGACGCTGTAGGCGATGTCGTCGGACAGGTCCATGACCTGGCATTCCATGGGTTTGCGGGCTTCGGGAGCGCCTGTCTTCAGCCAGCGGAACACGTCCTCGTCATCCGGGTACACGCAGAACTTCACGCCGCGGCCACCGTCGTACTTGGCCGCTTCGGCGAGGGTCCACGGGTATTTGACGGCCGCGTCCAGCGAAGCCCTGGTCAGGTTCACGCCAGTAGGCCGACCGTCGGGTGGAAGACCTTCGGCTCCAGCCGGGTGAGCAGGCGCAGCGTCTGCGCGTTGCCTTCGAATCCGCCGATGTCGGCGGCGATGTCGGCGAGCGCCCGTTCGCCGTTATGGCCGAAAGGCGGGTGGCCAAGATCATGGCACAGGCACGCGCAATCGACCACATCCGGGTCGCATCCGAGCATGGCTCCGACCTGCCGTCCGATCTGGGCGACCTCAAGCGTGTGGGTGAGCCTGGTGCGGGGCGAAATCGTCGGTGCCCGCGACGAGGATCTGCGTCTTCGCGCCGAGCCTGCGCAGCGCCGACGAGTGCACGACACGGGCGCGGTCGCGCTCGAAGGCAGTGCGCGATTTCGACTTCGGCGGCTCGCCCGCCCAGCGCTGCTCGTCGAATGCGGTGACCCCTCCCCTGCTGGTATGCGTTCGCCGCTGTCCTCGGATTTCATGGGACCTCCCTTGCCGTCGCCACGTTCCGGTATCCAGTTTAGCAAAGGGTTCCTTGGACGGAGCCGGTCACGCCGTCCTCGCAATGCGTGCAATGTACGCGACGCGCGGCGGGTCTACAGCAGGCTCGCCGGATCGAGCTTGGCGAGGTCCGCGGCAGGCAGCACATCGGCGGCATGCAGGTAGAGCCTCGGGATGCGATTGCGCAGACAGGTGAACACCTCGTAGCTAATCGTGTCGGCGGCGCGCGCCCAGTCGTCGGCGGTCGGCTCGCCGTATTGCTCACCGCGACCGGGCCCGAACAACTCCACGGTGTCGCCCTCATGGACGCCAAGCTCGGCGGCCGACCCGTGCAGGTCGACGATGAACTGGTCCATGCACACGCGACCGCACACGTGCAGCAAGCGCGGGCCGGCGCTGGTCATCACACGCACGGGGCCGCCGGCCTTCTCGACATGCTTGGCGCCCTGCATGTCGAAGCCGGACGCGGAACGGTGGATGCCATCGGCGTAGCCGAGGGGCACGATGGCGGTGCTGGTGTTGTCGGGCGTCAGGTACGTGCGACCGTATGAGACGCCGTGCCCGGCCTCCACGTCCTTGACCGTGCCGAGCTGCGCCTGTAATGTCATGGCGGGCTTCAGATGCCAGTCGCGCGGCGTGCCCATCGCCGGGTCGGGCTCGTAGCCGTACAGGCCGATGCCCGGACGGGTCAGTTCGAAATGAATCTCGGGACGGTTGAGCGTGGCCGCAGTGTTTGCCAGATGGCGTATTTCGGGCGCGATGCCCGCGGCTTCCATGCGACGGGTGAATTCCGTGAACGATTCGATCTGCCGGTCGGTGGAGGCGACGAATTCAGGCACATCCGGCGAGTCGGCGACCGCCAGATGGCTCCACTGGCCGACGATGTGCAGCACGCCCTCATGCGCAAGCGGCACCAGCTTGGCAAAGGGCCGCGTCGAATCCGGCCGGCGTGAAGCCGTTGCGGCCGAAGCCGGAGTCGACCTTGACATGCACGCGTGCGGGTTTGCCGAGCCGGCGCGCGGCGTCGGCGAGCGCGTCGATGCCCGCCAGCGAGCCGACGGAGATGTCGATGTCGTTGTCGATCAGCTCGTCGAACGGGACTTCGGTGCCGTTGTATACCCAAGTCAAAAGATGGCAGCGGTCGCGGGCCGATGCCGAGTTTGCGCAGCAGCAGCGCCTCATGCGATTGCGCGGTGCCCAGCCAGGTCGCGCCGCCCGCGAGCGCCGCCAGCGCAGCCGGCAGCAGACCGTGCCCGTAGGCGTCCGCCTTGACCACGCCCATCACCGCCGTGCCGGAATGCGGGCCGCCCACCACATCGACCAAGTGGGCCATGTTGTCCCTCAACGTGGCCAGGTCGACGATCGCCTGCGCGGGGTACCGGCGTCGCGCCGCCCGGTAGTTGGCCTCGCCAGCCGGGGATGAAAACTGCAATTCGGATGCTGCGTTCAAAGTCATGGCTCTTATTGTGGCGCGGCATGATGACGAATGCCGGAGCGCGTCGCATGACGGCACGAATCCGACCTCAGCCGGCAGCGGCGTTGTCCGGCGCATTGCCGTATGCTGTACGACGCATATTCGCGGCGTCCGCGGTCGACCGCCGCCGCATCAGATTCCCGGCGTTGAGGCGTGCCGGGTCCCGGAAAGCCGTCCGGTACAGCCCAATCCATTCCATATATTGAGAGAAGACCATGGATCTGTTTCGTAAGAAAACCGTGGATCAACTTGTCGCCGAATCCACCCCGCTCAAACGCACGATGCACACCTTCGATCTGACGATGCTCGGCATCGGCGCGATCATCGGCACCGGTATCTTCGTGCTCACCGGCAAGGGCGCGCTGACCGCCGGCCCGGCCCTGTCCGTGTCGTTCCTGCTGGCCGCCGTCTGCTGCGGCTTCGCCGGCCTGTGCTATGCCGAATTCGCCTCGATGGCGCCGGTTTCCGGCTCGGCATACTCGTACGCCTATCTCGCGTTCGGGGAACTGATCGCGTTCGTGATCGGCTGGGACCTGATTCTGGAGTACGCGCTGCAGGCGGCCACGGTGTCCGCCGGATGGAGCGGCTATTTCAACAAGCTGCTCGAAGGGTTCGGACTGCATCTGCCGGTCGAGCTGACCGCCGCGTACGGCACCAACCCCAATACGACCACATACTTCAATCTTCCCGGTTTCGTGATCGTGCTGCTCATCACCTGGGTGCTGTCGATCGGCATCAACCAGACGAAGAAGGCCAACGACATCATGGTGCTCATCAAGCTCGCGATCATCGTGTTGTTCATCGTGTGCGTCATCTGGTATGTCAACCCGTCCAACTGGAAGCCGTTCGCGCCGTACGGCATCTACCAGTTCCAGCCCGGTTCGACGCAGCCGTATGGCATCGTGCCGGCCGCGTCGATCGTGTTCTTCAGCTTCATCGGCTTCGACGCGGTGTCGTCGTCGGCCGAGGAGACCGTCAACCCGAACAGGACGCTGCCGCGTGGCATCCTGTATTCGCTGGTCATCTCCACGATCCTGTACATCGTGATGACGCTCATCATGACCGGTGTGGTGCCGTATGAGCAGTTCGCGCAGTTCATCGACGCGCCGGTGGCCGGCGTGATCCTGAAGACCGGCATGAACTGGCTGGCGGTGATCGTCAACCTCGGCGCGCTGATCGGCATGACCACGGTGATGCTGGTGCAGCTGTACGGCCAGTCGCGCATCTGCTACGCGCTGAGCCGTGACGGCCTGTTCCCGAAGTTCTTCGGCCACGTGCACGAGAAGTACCGCACCCCGTTCAAGGGCACCTGGTTCTTCGGTCTGCTGACCGCGTTCGCCGGCGGCTTCATCAACATCAACGTGCTGTTCGAGCTGGTGAACATCGGTACGCTGTCCGCGTTCATCATTGTGTCGGCCGGCGTGATGTGGATGCGCAGGACCCAGCCGGACGCGCATCGCGGGTTCCGCGCTCCGGGCGTGCCGTTCACACCGATTCTGGCAATCGCATTCTGCATGGTGCTGATCGCCGGTCTCAATTGGGAGACCTGGGTGCGGTTCGCGGTCTGGTTCGGCCTGGGACTGATCGTCTACTTCGCCTACAGCCGCAAGCGCTCCAAGCTGAACGCATCCGACGCGGAATAACGTGCTCCCGCTGGCAGGGGCTGTCGCGAAGCAACTGGGGGTGGTCTTCACGGCCAGTAGTGCATCAGACCACCCTCGGTCTCGCTGCGCGCGACAGCTCCCGCCAGCGGGAGCACGTTCGGCGACTGAGGAGCAACGCAGGCGACGCGCCGTTGTTTCGTGCCGGGCGTTACCACTCGTGACGCTGGTATGCGATCCTTGTCGTATCGGTGGGCCGGTCAAGCAGCTGTATCAGGCCGCAGCGGGCGAATCCGCTGGTTTCGAGGACGTGCTGCATGGCCTTGTTGTTGGGGTGGGTGTCGGCGCGGACGTTGCCGTAATGCTTGAGGGCCCAGGCGATGCAGTCGCGGGCGGCATGCTTGACGAGGCCGGAGGACGCGATGCGGTGGATGGTGACGTAGGAATCGTCGTCGAGCCAGGCGCCGTCGATGTGATGGTAGGTGGGGTCTTCGCCGGGGCATAGCGCGAATTGCGCGAGGATGCGCTCGTGTCCGCCCACTTCGTCGACGAGCAGCATGGCGCGTCGCTGCGCGATGTCGTCGCGTACGACGTCGTCTTTGGGGAAGGTGTCGCCCCATTGGGTGGGGTTGCCGTTGCGTGCCATCAGCTCGCGGGCGCGCGCGTAGTTCTTCTGCATGTGCGGGTAGTCGCGCATGGTCGCGTGTCGGAATCGCCGCTGGGAAGCACTGTCAGTCACCGGTCACCTCATGTTCGTGTGTTGGACAACTGGCCGTAAGGCTATCATGGGCACTCGTCCGATTGGAGTGCATGTGCCGTTTACCGGGAGTCGTTATGATGAGGGCGGCACCGGTCCGATACCGATGCCGCCCTCATCCCATAACCCGGCCAATGCCGGGAATACGGCTGTGTCGGCCAGTCCCAGTCTCAGACGACCTTGCGTTCGAACGGGTCGGAACTGATGCCCTTGGCGAGGATGTCCTTGCACCACTCCTTGGCGGTGAACAGGCTGTGGTCACGGTAGTTGCCGCAGCTTTCGATGGTCGTGGCGGGAACGTCGTCCCACGTGGCCTTATATGCGATGAATTCCAGCGATTCCTTGAGGGCGCGTGGCCACATCCTCGGTGGAGTGGGTGCCCCAGGTCAGCAGGTGGAAACCGGTGCGGCAGCCGAACGGCGAGCAGTCGATGTAGCCGGGGATGCGTTCGCGCAGCAGCACGGCGATGGTGTGCTCGATGGTGTGCAGGCCTGCGGTCGGAATCGCGTTCTCGTTGGGCTGTACCAGACGCAGGTCATAGTTGGAGATCACGTCGCCGTTAGGGGGCCGGTCTCGGTGTCGATGTAACGCACGTACGGCGCCTTGACCTTCGTGTGATCCAGCTGGAAACTTTCGACAATCGGCTTTTCTTCTGCCATCGCAGACTCCTTTTGCTCGATATGACGCCGGCGCGTACGACCGTTAGCCGGCATTCCATCGACCATTGTCTCACTATCGCGCGCGTCTCGCCGCATTCTTGGCTATAGGCGTTCCTCATATACGGCATATACGGCACGAGGCGAGTCCGGTGCGCTGTAACGGCGCTGTCAATCGTCGAAGCCGGCGATGGCCTCCATGAATCGCTTGCCGTATTTGGCCAGCTTGCTGTCACCCACGCCGTTGACGGCGAGGAACTGCGCGTCGGTGATGGGACGGAGACGGCATGTCGCGCAGCGTGCGATCGTTGAACACCATGTATGGGGGTAGGCTGTTCTCGCGGGCGATGGACAGACGCAGTTCGCGCAGTTTCTGGAACAACGTCTCGTTCTCGTCGTCGGGGGCGTACGAGCCCAATGCCGGGCCGTCCGACGCCGCGGATTTCGAACTGGAATCGGTCCGTGACGTCACGCCCGTTCCGGCGCCGGCGGCCTTGCGCTCGACCCGTTTGATCTCATATCGGAATTCGGGCGCGACCGTTTCCGCCGCGCGCTGCCCGAAGCCGACGATCGGCAGCCGCCCTTCGGCGATGGAGAGGAATCCGTCGGTGGCCATCTGGCTGAGCACGTCGCGGATTCGGGCTTCGGGCGCATCGTGCAGACGACCGTAGCTCGGGCACCTGTCAAGATGCCGCGCGATGAGGTCCTTTGCCTTGGAGCCGCGCAGTATCGCCACGATTTTCCCCGAGCCGAGGCCTTGGCGCACGGGGCCGCACGTCGGTCGCCCCTGATCGTCGTAATCGTACATGGCATCGTGCACGCATCGGCTGATTGACCGCGCGATGTCGGTCACGTCAAGGGTTTCGAACGTGCTGTCGCAATTCGTGCAACCGCCCGTGCATGCCGGTTCTTGACGTGTTCTCGCCGAAGTAGCGGGTCATGTAGACGTGCAGGCAGTCGGTGGTACGGCAGTAGCCGATCATGCCGTCCAGCAGACGGCGCTTGCTCATGCGCACGGTCTCGCGCTCTTCCGGGGTCAGCCGTTCGTTGTCGTTGTCCATGTCGAGCAGGCGCCGACGGGTGACGATGTCGGATTCGTTCCACAGCAGTGTGCATCGGCTCGGCTCCCCGTCTCGGCCGGCGCGACCGGCTTCCTGATAGTATGCCTCGATGCTTTCCGGCATGTTGTGGTGGATGACGTAGCGGACGTTCGACTTGTCGATGCCCATGCCGAACGCATTGGTGGCGACGACTACCGGCACGGCGTCGGTGACGAAGTCGCGTTGCGCCTGGTTGCGTACGTCGGCCGGCATTCCGCCGTGGTAGGCGACCGCGACGGGGCCATCGCGCATGACGGAGTCTGCCGCACTGCCGCCCGCCGCTCCGCGCAACGCCGGCACGGTGTGGTTGAGGGCCGCGGCGAGTGCCTCCGTCTCCTTGCGCGTGGCGCAGTAGACGATGCCGGATTCGTCCGGATGCTCGGCTACGTATCGTGCGACCCATGCCGCCTTGTATTTGGTCTCGATCTTGAGCACATCGAAGTACAGGTTCTCCCGGTCGAATCCGGTGACGGTGACTTGCGGGGCGTTGAGCCCCAGGATACCGATGATGTCGCGGCGGACGCGCTCGGTGGCGGTGGCGGTGAACGCGGCTACGGTCGGCCGGTAGCCGGCAGGCCGGCGATGAACTCGCCGATGCCGAGGTACGACGAACGGAAATCCTGTCCCCATTGCGACACGCAGTGGGCTTTCGTCGACGGCCACCAGCGAGATCGGCACGCGTGTGGCGAAGTTGCGGAACCGTTCGGTTTCCAGTCGTTCGGGGGCCACATACAGCAGTTTGATGTCGCCTTGCGCGGCCTGCGCCAGCACCATGGCCTGCTCGTCGCCGCCCTGGGTGGTGTTGACGTATGCGGCCGGGATGCCGGCGTCGTTGAGCGCGTCTACCTGGTCGCGCATCAGGGAGATCAGCGGGGAGATGACGATGGTGACGCCGGGCAGCAACGTGGCCGGAATCTGGTAGCACACGGATTTTCCAGCGCCGGTCGGCATCACGCCGAGCACGTCGCGCCCGGCGAGGATCGCGTCGACGAGCCCTGACTGCCCCGGTCGGAACGAGTCATAGCCGAAATACCGTTTGAGCGCCCCCAGCGCCGCCACCTGATCTGTCATGCCTCCCAACATTACCGCATTCCGGCCACCGTTCCTTCGAGTACAGCGTCGGGACTGCCTCTCTCCCCTTCTCTTCCCTTCTCCGTCGTCCCAAAAGCGTCGCTATGCGCCGAAACGACAAGTGCGCGCACTTATGGACGCAAACCGGCCTTGCATGCCTGCCCGTCGGCGTGCCGCCGAATCAGATGGCGGCGAAGGCCTGCTCCAGGTCGGCGATCAGGTCGTCGGCACCTTCGATGCCGACGGACAGGCGCACCAGGTTCGCGGGCACCTCCAGCGTGGTGCCGGCCACTGAGGCGTGGGTCATCGCGCCCGGGTGCTCGATCAGGCTCTCCACACCGCCCAGCGACTCGGCGAGCGTGAAGATCTGCGTGGCGCCGGCGAACCGCTTGGCCGCCTCGAAACCGGCCGCGAGCTGCACGGAAACCATGCCGCCGAAACCGCCGTGCATCTGACGAGGCCGCGATCTGATGCCCCGGGTGGGATTCCAGTCCCGGGTACCACACGCGCTCCACTTCCGGACGGGTTTCCAGCCATTGCGCGATCTTCAGCGCGTTCTCGCTGTGACGCTGCACGCGCACGGCCAGGGTCTTCAGGCCGCAGATGTCCAGCCACGAGTCGAACGGAGATGGCACCGCGCCGGCGGCGTTCTGCAGGAACGCGACCGCGTAGCGGGTTTCTTCGTCGTTGAGCACGATCGCGCCGCCGACCACATCGGAATGCCCGCCGATGTACTTGGTGGTCGAATACACGACCGCGTCGGCACCGTCGTCGAGCGGATGCTGCAGCACCGGGGAAGCGAACGTGTTGTCCACCACGACCTTGGTGCCGTGCCGATGCGCGACGTCGGCGGTCGCGGCGATGTCGGTGATGTTGAGCAGCGGGTTGGAGGGCGTCTCCACCCAGATGTACCGGTATTGCTTGGCTTCAAGCGCGGCGGCGACGGCGGCCGTGTCGGTGATGTCGACCACGTCGAGCCCGATGCCCCACGGCACGAACACCTTGGCGAGCAGACGGTAGGTGCCGCCGTACACGTCGTTGCCGAGCAGGATGTTGTCGCCCGGCTTCAGCGTGGCCCGCAGCAGCACGTCAATCGCGGCAAGTCCGGAAGAGAAGCTCAGCGCGTATTTCGCGCCTTCGACGGCGGCGAGCTGCGCGTCGAAGCTGTTTCGCGTGGGGTTGACGGACCGGCTGTAATCGTAGCCGTTACGCAGTCCGCCCACACCGTCCTGCTTGAACGTGGAGGTCATGTAGATCGGCGTGACGACGGCGCCGGTGGTCGGGTCGGGCTCCTGCCCGGCGTGGATGGCACGGGTGGCGAGCGTGGTGTTGGCGAGGGCTGCGGCGTTGGTGGAGATGGTGATGGTCATGATGGTTGTTTCCTTTATATTGCAGTTTGCTGTATTGATTCGATATTGAAATATTGAAGTTCGGGTTCGCGGACGCGGTTCAGAAGGGGCTTTGGCCGGGCCTTACAGGTACTGTTCGGCAAGTGATGGCCTGGAGGTCCGCTCGACGATGTCGCCATAGCCGTTCTCGCGCATCCAGTCGTCGTTGAAGATCTTTTCCAGATAGCTGCGGCCGGAGTCCGGCAGCAGCACGACGACTACCTGATTGCTGTCCAGATCGTGCTCACGCGCGTATTTCAGGGCGCTGACGACGGCCATGCCGGACGAGCCGCCGACGAGCAGTCCTTCCTCCGCGGCCAGGCGACGTGTCATCTCGAACGCCTCGCGATCGGTGACCTGCACGATGTCGTCGGTGATGTTCCGGTCGAAAGCCTTGGGGTAGAAGTCCTCCCCCACGCCCTCGATGTCGTACTGGTGCACGTCGCTCGGGTCGGAGTAGATGGAGCCTTCCGGGTCGGAGCCGATGACCTTGACCGCGCCGTTGGAGGCTTCCTTGAGGTACTTGCCGGTGCCTGAGATCGTGCCGCCGGTGCCGATGCCGGCCACGAAATGCGTGACCTTGTGGTCGGTGGCTTCCCAGATCTCGGGGCCGGTGGTGTAGTAGTGGCTCAACGGTCCGTTGGGGTTGTCGTACTGGTTCGGGCGGAATCCGCCGGGAATCGTGTTGGCAAGGCGCTCGGCGACCTGATAGTAGGAGCGCGGGTCATCGGGGCCCGCATCGGTGGGGGTGACGACGACTTCGGCGCCGTATGCGCGCAGCACGGCACGCTTGGATTCGGAGACCTTGTCGGGCAGGGTGAAGATGGTACGGTAGCCGCGCTGCTGTGCGACGAGCGCGAGCCCGACGCCGGTGTTGCCGGAGGTCGGTTCGACTATCACACCGCCGGGCTTGAGTTGTCCGGAGCGTTCGGCGGCGTCGATGATGCGCTCCGCGATGCGGCCTTGGAGGATCCACCGGGGTTGAAGTATTCGACTTTGACGGCGATGGTCGCCTTGATGTCGTCAGTGACATGATGAAGCTTTACGAGTGGCGTGTTGCCGATGAGTTCGGAAAGACTGTTGTGAATGGTCATCGTGGATCCTGTTTCCTTCTGCGTTTCGATTGGTGCGTTATTCGGTTTCGTATACCGGGCAGATGGGTTGAACGCAGTTGAAACAGGTGGATGGTGATCGTCGATGATGGTGTTGGTCTTTGCCGTCCCGTTGTATGACCTGCTACAGATATTGTTGTGCCGATCATGCGGCATCGGGGAATCATCAAGAATGAACCGTATTTCAAGTATGCGTCGTCAACCGTTCGCCCGCAGGCGTCGGTCAGCGACAACAACATGAAAGATACGTCATGCCTGACATAGTATCAGCATCTCAGAAAGACACGCGACAGTGCATCCACAATGTGATATCAGATGACTGCCGTCATTGCGCTAGCCCATAAATTGCATAGCGGCGTGAGTGGACCCATCGAATGTCATTTCGACGAATCCACTCACGTACCGGCTAGTCTTTCACCTGTTCGTACACTTGCGCAGGTGTCAGCTCTGATGGAAGCTCATCCCCCGAATCTACGTTGACTCGCTCAAATACCGGCTGCCATGCATCAGAAGCGTTACCATGTTGAGACCGCAAAACGTTCCACGATTGTTGCGTATCGTCGGTCACTCGGTATACGCCGGCAGTCGCACCGGTCACATAGTACTGAGATGACTGTTCTCCAGGCAAATCGGTCGGCGTAAGAAACAACATGACCACGTCACCGGTCTGCAGCAGAGTCTCCGCGCTCCCCTGCTCCGCGGAACCAGTCTGACGTACAATAATGCTGCCACTGTTGACGGTTCCCTTAAGCGTCTGCGAGACCTTCACGTCAAGTAACGTGAAATCAGTAATATCATCAATATCCCGAATCACGGAAGTTCTCGATATTTCTCCGGTAATAATCAGGGGACTATCGTCCTCAAGTTCTACCATGGATTCATAAATGCGTACCCGCGACTGAGAAGCATCCGGCTTGGGAACATTAGATTGTGCCGCTGTCTGACCGCAACCCGCGCACGTAAACATCAACACTACCAACCCCATAAGGGTCGTTAGCCATCTAATCCTTGAAATCTTCTTCATCGTGTCACCTCAATATCTACTGTTAATACCTTTGATATCATCTGACGTGAGATATCTGACACCATTGTTGTAAGCGTCAGATGCACTCTTGTACATCACTGTATTGATCGTAGAATGCCCCAATCCCCAACAATGAGAAAAACTCATGAAGCCAAAGCACTCTCATGCGGGCAACCGGGTAAGATGACTTCATATAATAGGTATTTACACGCGAAACCGCGTCTTTTAGTATACCCGGACGCTAAAAAATAGGCCGATTGTCCTTCCCACCCATTCTTGCCGAAATTCTGAGAAGTTGCCTGCCAAACCATCCGCGTTCCGGTCGAGAATCCAACTTTCGTTGCTGAATTAATATTGAGACAGCCTGCTTGGCCGAAGTCAAGTAATTGCCTTTCACCGTGGCCATAAGCATTACAACCTGGTTCTTATTGAGCCAATGACTCTTGCTATAAGAATAGGCACTCGCGACTGGCACCATGCTCATCAAAAATAAGAATGACAATAGCGTTGATACTAAACTTATTGGCCACTTCCTGCAGCGTTGCAGCTTAGACATCTTCGCACCTTTCTGATAAGAACGGAAAGTTACAGAGACAGGATTTATATCCGTGAAGTAGCAACACAGCAACCTATGCTGTTATTAATTTATAATACTCGATTTATAAGAAGAAAGCAAAAACATACACAAGCGGCCCCTGGGGGTTGTTGTCCTCGTCCGGGGCCCTTGTCGTGGTGGGCGGCGGCGTGTTACTCTCCCACACCCTGTCGGGTGCAGTACCATCGCCGTGCCAGGTCTTAGCTTCCGGGTTCGGAATGGACCGGGCGTCTCCCAGCCATGGCCGCCGCAAATCTTGTTATCTACCGGAAACGGGGGTTTCTGCCGGCGTGTGGCGGTTCGGGACCGGACAATGGACGCGATTCGTTGTTGTTGACTGATCGTGCGCGTGTGAGGACGTGCTCCCTGTGCGCCTTCGCGCCCCGTTCCTGCGCCACACGCCTCCCGGGCGTGTGGATGTGGGTTGCCTCTCGACCATTAGTACCGGTCGGCTCCACTGCGGGGCTTCCACGTCCGGCCTATCAACCACGTGTTCTGCATGGGGTCTTCAGCGGCTCGCCGCATGGAATCCTTATCTTGGAGAAGGCTTCCCCGCTTAGATGCTTTCAGCGGTTATCCCTTCCGAACGTAGTTAACCTGGTCATGCCACTGGCGTGACGACCGGCATACAGAGGTTCGTCCACCCATAGCCCTCGTACTATGGGCAGGCCTCCTCAAGATTCCAACGAGCGCAGAGGATAGAGACCAAACTGTCTCACGACGTTCTGAACCCAGCTCGCGTGCCGCTTTGATCGGCGAACAGCCGAACCCTTGGGACCTGCTCCAGCCCCAGGATGCGACGAGCCGACATCGAGGTGCCAAACCATCCTGTCGATATGGACTCTTGGGAATGATCAGCCTGTTATCCCTGGGGTACCTTTATCCGTTGAGCGATGCCGCGCCCGTGCGCCGGCACCGATCACTATCTCCGATTTTCGTCCCTGCTCGATCCGTCGATCCGCAGTCAAGCCCGCTTGTGCGATTACACTCGACACCTGATTGCCAACCGGGGGCCGAGTGACCTTTGAGCGCCTCCGTTATTTTTGGGAGGCAACCGCCCCAGTTGAACTACCCGCCAGGCACTGTCCCTGAACAGGATGACTGTTCGAGGTTAGACATCAAACGAGAACAGAGCGGTATTTCACCTTGCGGCTCCGCGGGATGCTGGCGCACCCGCCTCGAAGCCTCCCGCCTATGCTACACAATCCGCGCCTAATGCCAATACCAAGGTATAGTAAAGGCCCCGGGGTCTTTTCGTCCTTCGCGCTTAACGAGCATCTTTCGCCTGTACCGTACTCTCTGCCGAGCCCCTGGTCGAGACAGTGGGAAGTCGTTACGCCATCGGTGCAGGTCGGAACTTACCCGACAAGGAATTTCTGCTACCTTAGGATGGTTATAGTTACCACCGCCGTTTACCGGGGCTTGAATTCACCGTTTCGCAGAAAGCTGACGGATCCTCTTAACCTTCCCGGCACCGGGCAGGCGTCGAGAGCGTATACAGCGGCTTGCGCCTTCGCACGCTCCTGTGTTTTGGTAAACAGTCGCTACCCCTGGCTCTGTGCCACCCCCCGCCGCTCATCACCGCAGGGGTCTCCCCTTATGCCGAAGGCACGGGGCAATTTGCCGAGTTCCTTGACCCGTGATCTGCTGATCGCTTTGGTATTCTCACCTGACCACCAGTGTCGGTTTGGGGTACGGGCGGCAACGCGCCCGGACGCCGAAGCTCTCATAACCACGGATCACGGATTCTAGCCGTATACCCCCATCATCACGCGCTCCGCCCCGACGCCCCGCGGATTTGCCTGCGGGACGGCCGAAAACCACCTCCGCGGGGCTGGCTGCCCTGATGCGTCACCTGCGCTGACCTACTACGAGGGGGGGATCCCAACGCGCCGCGCCGCGACCCCCGAAAGGGGAGACGGCACGAACCCGGAGGTTAGCGCCCCAGGCCTCGGTTGTTTCTGGTTCGCTGCCGGTACGGGAATATCGACCCGTTCATCCATTCGACTACGCCTGTCGGCCTCGCCTTGGACTCCGACTCACCTGGGGACGACGAACGCAATTTCGGAACCCTTGGTCATCCAGCGGGCGGGATTCGCACCCGCCTCTCGCTACTCATGTCTGCATTCTCACTCCCCACCCATTCACGGCAGGCTTGCGCCGCCGCTTCGCCCCGATGGGGACGCTCCTACCCAGCATTCAAACGGACGCTGCCGCGTCTTCGGTGGCGTGCTTGAGCCCCGCTACATTGTCGGCGCGGAACCACTAGACCAGTGAGCTGTTACGCACTCTTTCAAGGGTGGCTGCTTCTGAGCCAACCTCCTGGCTGTCTATGCGACTCCACATCCTTTCCCACTTAGCACGCGCTTGGGACCTTAGAGACGATCCTGGCCGCCCCTTCGGACGAGATTTGAGTTTTTATCCTCAATGGACCACTGCCGGGGATGTCACGCAGAGTCGAGCTGGTTGTCGGTACCCGATACCAAGCATCCAGTAGCCTCCCACTCCCCCGGACGTAATCCCCGACGCTGCACCTAAATGCATTTCGGAGAGAAACTTACTAAATGATTTGGGCCACCCCTAACCTGTCATCCTATTAACCCAGGTCATCATGGTCTTACCTGCGCTTCAATCCTGCCTCAGGGCTAGATCATCCCGTTTCTGTATCTGCGGACACGCGACCAAACGCCTTTGAGACTCGCCTGCTACGCGTACCCCACACGGGTTACGCTCGCCACGTGCCACTGACTCGCAGACCATTTTTCGATAGGCACGCCGTCACCCCCGAAAAAGGCTCCGACGGTTTGTAAGCGCACGGTTTCAGAGACTGTTTCACTCCTCAGGGTGCTTTTCACCTTTCCCACGGTACTAGTTCGCTATCGGTCAGACAGGTATATCTAGGTTACCCCACGGTCGGGCGGATTCACACACGGGATTCCACGAGTCCCGCGCTACTTGGGAGACACGATCCGGAGACGACGCGCGTTCGGCTGCGCCATCACCTCTGCGGCGGCATTCAATCGGTTCGCCCACACGCCGTTTTATCACTCCGCCCCGTTGGCACCCGGACACGCTCAACACCACGCGCGCAACGGCTGGCGCCTGTCACACGCGCGCGGTTTGGCCTGATCCGCTTTCGCTCGCCACTACTCACGGAACATCCTTTCCTGCAGGTACTGAGATGTTTCACTTCCCTGCGTACCCCCGCGCGAACGCGGTGCTACCACTGACGGTGGCGGGTTCCCCCATTCGAAATCTCGGATCAAAGCCCTGCTGGTGGCTCCCGAGGCATATCGCAGCCTCAAACGTTCTTCATCGGTACTGTCTGCCAAGGCATCACCATACGCCCTTGCAAAGAACCCGCACGACCCATTCGGGAACGGCGGGAAACCGCAAGCCCACAACAAAACTCCGCTGGCAACACACAAATCATCACACAAATGATCACAATAAAAACGATCAAACACCAGACTCCGAAGAGTCCGGCGAAATCAACAGAAGACTTGCCCCCAAAAGGGCGTCCCCTGCTCGCGTCCCTATCCAGTTCTCAAACCACCACGCACCCGCACGCGAGCCACCCACCCACCAGGGACGGGCGACCGGCACGGGGCACGGAACACCAGCCACGCCAAACGGCGCGGGGTGGCTATCTGGGAACCCAAAAGCATGCCCGCATTCCACTCCTGACGCACCGCACGATCCGGCACGCCCGGAAGGCCGACTCCACTCTTCCACACCAGCAA
>VOFH01000307.1_pt1 | contig 20841 bp, 18 predicted proteins | sample 5384091 | NCBI WGS metagenome assembly VOFH01 (sample SAMN12384727, study PRJNA508395) | human gut metagenome | isolation source: healthy gut G | host: Homo sapiens
GAGTTATAGAAAGGTGACTTGGGATGGTATGGAAAATAAACAATAACACGAGCCGAATCTTGAGCTTAAATGTAAGGTGTACAATATAAACGACGGAAAGAACAAGGCTATTATGGAGTCCAGGCTATAGACTATTGTATTGACAATGATATTCTGAAGGAGTTTCTAAAGACTTACAGAAGTGAGGTGACGAAGAGTATGCAGTTAAATTATGAATTTGACAGGCAGCTTGAGCTTGAAAGAGCTGATGCTATCGAGGAAGGCTTAGAACAAGGAATAGAACAAGGAATAGAATTGATTAACCAGCTAAATCAGATTTTATTGTCCGAAGGCAAATATGATGAATTGCAGAAAGCTTCAAAGGATAAGGAGTATCAAAAAAAGCTTCTTGCAGAGTATGGACTTCTCAATGAGAAGCAAGGTGAATAAATGAGACAAAAAGAACTTGAAAAATGGTTAAAGATAGTAATAATAGCGGTAGCACTTTGCGGATTAGTGGTCTGTGCGGTTGCCATACCATGGATAGGGCATGTGCTTATTGCGTCTGATCCGCAGATTTCTGATATGTATATACCATGGCTGGTGCTGTTTATCATCAGTGCAATTCCGTGCTATGTTATATTGTATCTGGGCTGGAGAGTAGCTGTAAATATCGGAAAAGACAGGTCGTTTTCATTAGAGAATGCAAGACATATAAAGCTGGCATCGAAAATAATTCTGTTTGATGCATTGTATTTTTTTGTTGTGAATGTCTGCATGTGGAGGATATATGTGAATCATCCGGGGGTGATACTGGCACTTGTGTTCATAGTGTTTGCCTGTGTTGTGGCATCGGTCGTGGCGGCGGTTTTGTCACATCTTGTGGTAAAGGCCGCAGATCTGCAGGAGCAGAGTGATTTGACAATATAGCGTGTGCGCTACAGTTTTATTTGAGCGGGAGAGATACATGGAAGGCGAGATTATTTTTAACATAGACGTAATGCTTGCAAAGAGAAAGATGAGTGTTACGGAGCTGTCGCAGCGTGTGGAATCACCATGGCAAATATATCAATTTAAAAAACGGCAAGGCAAAGGCAATCAAGGTATCCACGCTTGCAAAGCTATGTGAAGCACTTGACTGTCAGCCGGGAGATTTGCTGGAATATAGAGATTGCTCTTGCGATAATGGAGAAAATATAGTATCATAAGTGATTGGCGTGCGCCATCTTGGGCGTACAAACAGCAACGTATTATGGGAGGCAATTGACAGATGAATAATTATGATGTGATAATCATTGGAGCAGGACCGGGAGGTATCTTCGGAGCATATGAGCTTATCGAGAAGAATCCTGACTGCAAAATAGCGGTTTTTGAGGCAGGACATGAGCTTGCTAAGAGAAAATGTCCTATCGACGGAAAGAAAATAAAGAGCTGTATTTCCTGCAAGAGCTGTTCTATTATGAGCGGTTTTGGCGGAGCAGGTGCTTTTTCAGACGGAAAATACAATATCACAAATGATTTTGGCGGTACCTTGTACGAGCATATCGGCAAGCAGCCGGCCATTGATCTGATGGAATATGTTGACGAGATTAATATGAAGTACGGCGGTGAGGGCACAAAACTTTATTCTACAGCCGGTACAAAGCTCAAAAAGATCTGCATGCAGAACAAGCTCAAGCTTTTGGATGCATCGGTCAGACATCTCGGAACTGACATAAACTATGTTGTTCTGGAAAATATGTATGCACATCTGAAGGACAAGGTGGATTTTTATTTCGATACACCTGTTGAGTCGGTAGAGGTGCTGTATGATGAGAATACAGCAGGGGCTGATGCTTGCAGTTTACAAGAGGCTCACACAGACAATGCATCCGGATATGCAGTAAAAACAGCGGATAGCACATATGAGAGCAGATACTGTATCATCTCAGTTGGAAGAAGCGGAAGCAAGTGGATGGAGAAGGTCTGCAATGACCTTGATATCCCAACCAAGTCAAACCGTGTGGATATCGGTGTGCGTGTTGAGCTTCCGGCCCTGATTTTCTCACATCTGACAGATGAGCTGTATGAGAGCAAGATTGTATACAGAACACAGCTTTTTGAGGATAATGTGCGTACCTTCTGCATGAATCCGCATGGCATCGTGGTAAATGAAAATACAAACGGCATCGTAACAGTAAACGGACACAGCTACGAGGGAGCAGACAAGCAGACTGAAAACACGAACTTTGCTCTTCTTGTTGCGAAGCATTTTTCAGAGCCATTCAAAGATAGCAACGGATATGGTGAGAGCATCGCGCGCCTTTCAAATATGCTTGGTGGCGGTGTAATTGTACAGCGCTTTGGTGATCTTGTGAGAGGGCGTCGAAGCAATGAGAAGCGTATTGAGGAAGGACTAGTTACTCCTACACTTTCAGCTACACCGGGAGACTTAAGCCTTGTGCTTCCAAAGAGAATCCTGGACGGAATCATTGAGATGATTTACGCGCTCGACAAGATAGCACCGGGAACTGCAAATGACGATACCTTGCTTTACGGCGTAGAGGTCAAGTTCTACAACATGGAGGTAGAGCTTAACGATAAGCTTGAGAGCAAATATAAGGGACTTTACATCATCGGAGACGGAAGTGGTGTGACACATTCACTTTCACATGCGTCGGCAAGCGGCGTGTATGTTGCGCGTGAGATTGAGGCAGAGAGATAGTTGCTGTTAAAGATGGTTACTGTTCACACCTTACAGTGTGACCAGCAACGATTACAGCCCATTTAAAATGATATGTGAGAACATAATATTTCTATAATTGGGAAATATTATCATTATGAACTATTGAAATGCTACATTGGTTAGATTAAACTAACTGTGTAGCATTTTTCTTTATTTATAAATATATGCATATGCGGCAGGCTTTCACATATGCATTTTTATGATTAAAGGGTCAAAAGGTATCATCGAAGCATGCTTGCATTCAATCCTACAATCATGATATAGAGAAACTGCATTGTAGGATAAAATTGAATCAGAAAAAAACATAAGGAGGTTCATAATGAAATATTTAGAAATCGAAAAGGTAGTGGGCAGAGAAATACTTGATTCCAGAGGAAATCCTACAGTTGAGGCAGAGGTTTATCTGGTTGACGGAACTGTTGCAAGAGGCACAGCACCATCAGGAGCTTCTACAGGAGAGTTCGAGGCACTTGAGCTTCGTGACGGAGACAAGAGCAGATATCTGGGCAAGGGTGTTACCGGGGCAGTAGAAAATATAAATACTGTAATCAACGACACATTGACAGGTATGGACGCAAGTGATATCTATGCAATAGATGCGGCTATGATAGAGGCAGATGGCACAAAGGACAAGTCTAAGCTTGGAGCCAATGCCATTCTTGCTGTATCAATTGCGTGTGCGAGGGCGGCAGCTGTATCACTTGATATTCCTCTCTATAGATTTTTAGGTGGTATCTCGGGAAACAGACTTCCTGTACCTATGATGAACATTGTAAACGGTGGCTGTCATGCACTCTCATCAGGACTTGACGTGCAGGAGTTTATGATTATGCCGGTAGGTGCGCCTTCCTTCAAGGAGTGTCTCAGATGGTGTGCGGAGGTATTTCATGCACTTGCAGCCATATTAAAGGAGCGCGGTCTTGCCACGTCAGTCGGTGACGAGGGGGGATTTGCACCGGCACTCAAATCTGACGAGGAGGCTATCGAGACAATACTTGAAGCTGTAAAGAAGGCAGGTTATGAGCCGGGCAAGGATTTCAAGATTGCCATGGATGCCGCATCATCAGAGTGGAAGAGTGAAAAGGGCAAGGGCTTTTACAAGCTGCCAAAGGCCGGCACAGAGTACACCTCAGAGGAGCTTATAGAGCACTGGGCAAAGCTTTGTGACAAATATCCTATTATATCAATCGAGGATGGTCTTGATGAGGAGGACTGGGAAGGCTGGCAGAAGCTTACTGCGCGTCTTGGCGATAGGGTACAGCTTGTGGGAGATGACCTGTTCGTAACAAACACTGAGAGACTTGCAAAGGGAATAAGCCTTGGAGCGAAATGCAATCCTGATTAAATTAAACCAGATCGGTTCAGTATCAGAGACTCTTGAGGCTATCAAGATGGCCCACAAGGCTGGCTATACAGCAATCAGCTCACACCGCTCAGGGAGACTGCCGACACAACAATTGCAGACCTTGCGGTGGCACTCAACACATGCCAGATAAAGACAGGTGCACCTTCGCGCTCAGAGCGTGTTGCAAAGTATAACCAGCTTTTAAGAATTGAAGAGGAACTGGGAAAGAGCGCAGTTTATCCGGGAATTAAAGCGTTTAATGTGCAGCAGTAGTTTAAAATAAAACTCTATGACTGCATTAAGTCAATATCCATTGGAGTGTCTTTAGGAGAAAATAAGATAAGTATAGTCGCAGATATCATAATATGGTATCTGCGATTTTTTTTTTTTTTCAGTAATCCTTAACTTTTTCAAACAACTTTTTACGCGTCTCAGGTTACTATTTCCTCATTTTTAATGTGACATTTACCTGACATTTACCCATTAATTGTAGCCCTTAATTGTAGCAATTAAAAGGTATTTATCGTAACACGATAAAAAAATATTGCAAAAACAAAATCGGTGTAGTACAATTAGCTTGCCGGTAAGTAAAAAATATGAGAAAATAACTACATAGATAGTAAGGAGGTAGCTATGGACAATAATAATATCGGGGGCATGAATCCCCAACAGTTTTCACAGAACACGCCACAGACTTCACAGCCACATATGGGAATGTCAGGTATCGAACTGCAGAATATGCAGCAGGAGGCGGAGCAAAGACGGCGTGAGCAAAGCAGGAGAAACGCGGATTTCTTTGGCAGACTATGTATACCTACGATAATATATGCGCTGCTGTACACCATTTTCCTGTATGAGAATACAGGTGGAATACTTGTTACGTTGTTTGCAATCGTCACAGGAGTATACAGCCTGTATTGTATGAAGATACTTCATATAGAGGCAAAGCCGCTCACTGTATGGTACAGTGTGATGATGATCTCACAGGCCTTTCGTCAGGCTTGACCGGTAATAAAATTATACAAGGATTTAATTTTTGCTGGATACTTGTGTTTCTTGTTTTTATGCTGCTTCACAATTTCTGCAATGACAGACAGTGGGGGCTTATAAAGTATATCGCTGCGGCATTTCAGGCAGTGTTTGGAGCGATTGGATGTATAGCTGAGCCGTTTATGGATATTGCTGACTATATGAGAAATGAGCGCATGGATAGTGACAATATGGGCAGTGAAAGTACGGTCGGTGACAGTGCAAATGCAACTGCCGGAGAGCGGCATGTGAAAAAACACAGAATGCTTTATGTGTTTATCGGAATAGCAATTGCCTTTCCTCCGGGTTGTGCTGATAGTGGTGTTGCTGTGCTCTGCGGATGCGGTTTTTGCCTCAGTAATAAAGAAAATATTTGCTGATATCAATTTCTTTACAGTGAGCAAGGTTGTATTTCTTTTTGTATTTGCGCTTTTCTCATCGTACTGTGGTATAAAGTATCTGAGCAAGAAACGTATATCGGATGCACCGGTTGAGACTCCGGCATTTCCGGCTGCAATCGGTATCACTGTAGCTGCAACTATATCAGTGGTATATGTATTTTTTTGTTTTATACAGATTGTGTATCTGTTCGGGGGACTTATGCAGCTTCAAGCGGCTATACCTACGCCAGGTACGCGAGAGAAGGCTTTTTCCAGCTGCTTTTCGTGTGTATACTTAATGTGATTATCGTATTGCTCGGAAGTGGATTGTTCAGAAGGAATAAAATATTAAATGCATTTTTAATTTTAATAACTTTATGCACATATATCATGATTGCATCAAGTGCATACCGTATGGGACTGTATGTGTCAGAGTACGGGCTGACAGCCACCAGGCTTTGTGTGTTTCGGGCACTTGGAGTGATAGCGCTGTTTATGCTCGGAGTGATTTTATCTATATGTAAGCCTGCTTTTTCGCTATTTCGGTACGGAATAATAGTAATCGGGGTATGTTATCTTGTGCATGCATTTGCAAGGCCTGATTATCTGGTTGCAAGGTACAATACAGTATGTATGGAGGATACAGACTACAAATATCTGATGTCACTTTCCACGGATGCATCTCCGGCGCTTGCGGCAGATGCGGACTTTATGGAAAATAAGGGTATGGTCACCATGTATGCAAGACAGCTGGCAGGTGAGACAAATGACAGCTTAAGACAGCTCAATGTATCTCATATAAAGGCGGCACATTTATTCAGGGATAGCATAGATGAGGTAAAGAGCTCACAGCTTATCCTTTTATATGTATATTCGCCTTACGATTCGGGCAGCTATAACAACAATGATACCGGTCTTGATGGCGTGGACAGCATACAGATGGGCTATCATGTGTTAAAGGATACAGAAGATGATGACACAGCCTACTATGATTACGACAGTTATAGCATGGATGATACAAGAGTGGCGGCACCAGTATTTTTCAAATGGGTGGATGCAGTCGAGGTGAAGAAGATTTCCGACAGTGAGCGTATCTTCCTTGCAAAGATTCCAAGAAAGGCATTAAAAGGCAAAGATGGAGTGAATATTGAATACAGATTTAATAAAAATGGAGATGTTATATATTCATCCCAGTACAATGTGATTCTTGACAAGAAAAAAGGACTCAACGAGGTGGAGCTGTCATACTATGCCGGAACAGATGGCGTGGATGTGCCTGAGTACAATATTTATGGAAAGTAATAGTTTAAATTGTATATAATTCAAAGTTGATATGGTGAAGTTGATTAAAAACTGCTATACTTAACATGTAGTATAGGTTGTTAAATTATTTCATTAAGGTAGGAAAATTCATGGGAAGATTTTTAAATCCGGGAAATAAAGCTTTTCAAAAGACATTGAAATCGGAAATATATGTGGATAAAACTATGCTTTTGGCATACACCAATAAGGTTATAGGTTCTGATATGGCATGCATATGCAATAGCAGACCGAGGCGCTTTGGAAAGTCCATCACGGCGAATATGCTTGCTGCTTATTATAGCAGAGGATGTGATTCCTTTGATATGTTTTCCACTCTAAAGGTAGGCAGGCTTGATTCCTTTGAGACAAACCTTAATAAATATGATGTTATTCATATTGATGTCCAGTGGTGCATGATGGATGCGGGCGAAGTGCAAAACACCGTGAAATACATCAATAACGGTATTCTTGATGAGCTTATAATAGCATATGGTGATGTGATACCGGACACTGTTAAAACAGCCTATGGAGCCATGTCTTATATAAACGCAGCCATAGGAAATACCTTTGTTATCATAATAGATGAGTGGGATGTGTTGATAAGAGATGAGGCTAATAATAAGGAACTGCAGGAGGAATATATTAATTTCCTCAGGGGAATGTTTAAAGGGACAGAGCCGACAAAGTATATTGCGTTAGCTTATCTTACCGGCATACTTCCTATTAAAAAGCTAAAAACTCAGTCAGCACTTAACAATTTTGAAGAGTTCACAATGCTTGATGCAGGAGCGCTTGCATCATATATTGGCTTTACAGATGATGAGGTTAAGCAGTTATGCAAAAAGTATGACAGGGATTATGAAGCAGTAAAAAACTGGTATGACGGCTATATGCTTTCGGGTAAACATGTGTATAATCCAAAAGCGGTAGTGAGCGTGATGATGAGAGGCAGCTTCCAAAGCTATTGGTCACAGACCGGCACATATGAATCTCTGATTCCGCTTATTGACATGGATTTTGATGGATTAAGAGCCGCTATTATTTCAATGATTTCAGGAAATGAGATAAAAGTTAGAACAACCACGTTTCAGAATGATATGGTATCATTTAAAAACAAAGATGATGTGCTGACATTGCTTATACATCTTGGATATCTGGCTTTTAATCAGAAAAATCAGATGGCATATATTCCGAATGAAGAGCTTCGCAATGAGCTTATGGATGCAGTTGAGGAAAACAAATGGGATGAAATCATACAGTTTGAGAGACAGTCAATAGATTTGTTTAATGCAACAATAAACAAAGATGTAAATACTGTGGCAGCAAAAATTGAGCAGATTCATATGGAGTATACCTCTGTGATTCAATATAATGACGAGAACTCCCTTAGCAGTGTGTTGGCCATTGCTTACCTTGGAACAATGAACTATTATTTTAAGCCGGTCAGGGAGTTACCGACAGGGCGTGGCTTTGCTGATTTTGTTTATATTCCGAAGCCTGAGTATATAAATGATTATCCGGCGCTTGTTGTGGAGCTGAAATGGAATAAGAATGCGGATACAGCCATGCAGCAGATTCGTGAGAGACAGTATCCGAATTCATTATTGCAATATACGGGAAACGTCCTGCTTGTGGCAATTAACTATGATGAAAAAACAAAAGAGCATGTATGCAAAATTGAGGAATATGCTAAAATACAGAATTAATGATTGAAGATATACAAATACAAATACAAAAACGGACATGGCAGTTTTGCATGTCCGTTTTTTTTTTGTATAATAAGTATGGGGTATTATGAACCGAGTAGGTTTGCATAAAGCAGAGTAAAATTTAATCAAGCTTTAATATTAATCCTAATATACGCTTTACAGAGGTCTCCATCTCACTACGAGAGATTGCACCCTTATCATAAGCCTTCTTTACACGATCAGGATATCCATTTCCCATCTTAAGATCATTTCCGGCTTTTGTCTCCTTGTAATGCTCGCCACAGGTCCACCAGTCGCTTGTGACCATTCCTTCATAGCCCCACTCATCACGCAGTATTCCTGTCAAAAGGTCCTCGCTTTCAGAGGCTCTGTAGCCGTTTATCATATTGTAAGAGGACATAATAGCCCATGGATTTTCATCCTTTACAATCATCTCAAATGCCTTCAGATAGATTTCTCTGGCAGCTCTTTCTGAAACGCGTGAATCGCTGTTTTTGCGGTTGGTTTCCTTGTTGTTCAAGGCAAAGTGCTTGACTGTGGCACCGACATTGTTTGACTGGATTCCGCGTACCATGGCACCTGCGAGCTTTCCTGTGACGAATGGATCCTCTGAGTAGTACTCGAAGTTACGTCCGCAGAGAGGACTTCTGTGAATACAGATGGCAGGGGTGAGCCACAGTGCAAGGTTGTTTTCCTTTAATTCTTCACCGCCGGCGCGTCCTACAGCCTCTAAAACATCCGGGTTCCATGTGCATGCGAGCAGTGTGGAGCATGGAAACGCAGTGGTGCATATACCGACCTCAGGTGCTATGCGCACTCCTGCAGGACCATCTGCTGTCATGACAGAAGGAATACCGTATTCAGGCATATTTCCGATACCGAAGGTATTTGCAACACCGGTGTTTGGCTGTCCGCCGAGCAGATGAATGAGATCATCGATGGAAAGCTCTGATACAAATTCATCAAGCGTGATACGTCCTTCCACAACATCCATGATGTCGTGACTGCCGTTTTTAGCCATGCCATCGGCAAAGCGGAAGTATGGGATGGCTCTCTGACCGGGAGCAACACCCTCTGTCAGGGAAGGGTCAATGTTGCCAATAGCTGAGTAGTCGGTGTCAACAGGCTCACTTTGAGGCAGAGCTTCATAGCTTCCGTCAGCGAGCATTCTCTTTGGCAGACTTGTAGGAACCAGCTTTGCTGAAAGCTGCTCGGTAATTACATCATGATTTAATATATATGAGTAATCAGCTTTTGTCACGTCACGGACGCTCGTTCCAACGTATATATCATATGAACCGGCTTCAAGTACATATGCAGATTTTTTAACCTTTCCAAGGTCATCATATGATGCCATATCGTTTATTTCCCATGTAAGGATCATAAGCTGTGATTCACCCGGCTGCAGTTCTCTTGTCTTTTCAAAGGCTGCGAGCTCCTTTGCAGGCTTGCCAAGCTTTCCTTGTGGTTTAGCGATGTATACCTGAACAACCTCTTTTCCGGAGAATTTACCTGTATTTGTCACACGGACTTTTGCATAAAGCTTATTGGCCTCAGACGTACAGTTGGAATTCACAACGCCGGCAGAAACGGTCTCCACATCAAATGTGGTGTATGAGAGTCCATAGCCAAATGGGTATACAACCTTCTCGGCAGCTCCCGGAATTGTCTCGAAATAGCGGTATCCGACATATATATCATCGGTATAGTCCACATAGTCTCTTGACTCGTGGAAATTGTAAGTAGACGGATAGTCGTCGAGTGATTTGGCAAATGTATCGACAGTTTTTCCAGAAGGATTGCCATCTCCTACGAGAAGCTCAGCGGCAGCAAGCCCGCCTTCCATGCCACCCTGTAAGGCAAGCAGTGCTGATTGGATCTGATTATCATAAGCAAACCAAGATGTATCAACCATTCCACCGACATTTAAAATCACGATTACATTTTTGAAACTGGCTTTTACAGTGTCAATCATCTCCTTTTCTTTTACGGAGAGACAGAAATCACCATCCTTAAAAAGCTCTGCCGACTTCTCGGTCATCTCGCGTTCGTAGTCCCAGAGAGCCTTGTTGTTTGGGTCAATAACACTCTTTCTGTCCCAGCCTTCTCCGGAGTAGCGGCAGATTGAGATGATAGCAGTGTCGGTATATGCCTGTGCCTTGCTTAAAAGCTCAGCCGGTACATCCGGCTCTATAGTCATGCCGGGTACAGCACCGGCTGCATACTGATTTTTAATGTCGTTGCGGTAGTAATCGCACAGCTCCTCAAATATGCTTATTTTCTCTTTTTGAAGCTTAAGTCCTTCGTAGAGATTGCGGATATATGCAACGGTTACATCACCGCTTCCGCCACCACCCTTTACATAGTCGAAAGTACCCTTTCCAAACAGGGCTACCTTAGAACCCGCTGCAAGAGGGAGTACGTTGTTTTCGTTTTTGAGAAGTACCATGCCTTCCTTGGCAGCTTCCTTTGAAAGCTCTATGTGAGCCTTGCTTCCTGTAACTCTTTCACCATTTGCCTCAAGTGGAAGATTAGGAGTGAATTTGAATCGTGACCATTTGTTCATAGCAGATTACCTTTCTAATATTTTTATTATTTAAAGAGCTTCCCATACATTAATATGTCGGGAGCTTGTTCTTTTCGTACAAGATGATTGTAAATTATAAAAGTGATATATACAATTGTGATACTGACATTATTTTAGGTCGATATTGACTTTTTGCGTGCGAGGAGTATATTTTGAAGGTAGAATTTCAAACTATGAATATTGTTTTCTTCGGAATAATTGGATATGCTCAGGCTATATAGCATTAAATACGAAGTTTGATTTAGTAAGTCAGGGAGAAAATTATGCAGCAATACACACATGAAAACGTCAGATCAATACCACATCTTCCGATCTACTGCGACAGATATGAGGATTACAGGCAGTTTTCACCGAGGCACTGGCATGACCATATAGAGATAATCTATGTAGTTTCCGGCTCACTGCAGGTTGTCTGCGGTGAAAATGAATATACATTGAAAGAAAATGAATTTTTTGTCATAAACTCAAATAAGATACATGGCACGCAAAGCTATGAAAGAGTCAGGGTGCTTCTGGTGCAGATACCGTATGCATATCTGGACAGCTACATAGACGATTACGGACATATAAGGTTTAGAGAGTGCTATGAGACCGAGCAAGGCAGCAGAAAATATGAGCAGATGAAGTCTCTTCTTAAGTCGATAGCGCATATATACCGAAAAAAGGGCAAGGGCTATGAGCTTCGACTTATGGCAAAAGTGAACGAATTCTTATATATTTTGTTTACAAATTATTCGTACAAAGAGATGAATGCGGGAAAAGAATCCAGGCAGATAGCGCGCCTTAAGGATGTCCTTAGATATGTGGCGAAAAACTATCAGGAGCCAATAGCATTAAAGGAGGCGGCAGACATAGCCTCACTCAATCAGGATTATTTCTGCCGTATGTTCAAAAAATGCATGGGAGTTACATTTCTCGAGTATGTCAATCAGGTAAGAATCAATCACATACATGAGGAGCTTCTGGCAACTGAGGATTCCATCACAGACATACTGGAGCACAATGGATTTACGAATTATAAGGTGTTCAGCCGGATGTTTAAGGCGCAGTTTGGCATGACACCGAGAGAATTGCGGAAATTACAGGAAAATTAAAATGTCATGAATTTGATGTTTTTGTGCTTTTTTTTGTATATTTTAAGGGTACTTAATCGTTATAGTAATGCTGTGGTTACGTGTTACACTGAAAGGTGTGGACAGTAACATGATGCGAGATAGCAAATAACTATAAATGAAAGGGCTACTTTATGAAAAAAAGAGTATTATCAGCCATGCCGTCACAGACGTTTGCAGAGGGAGCGCTGGATGCGGCGCAGCAGACAGGCGAACTAAGCTATGATGGCTACAAAAAGGTGTGGAGCGATGAGTTTAATGGTGATACCGGCTCAACAAAAGAAGCAGCTTCCTATACATCAGGAAGAGTTTCAACACAGAATAAGCAGACCTTCATATATGGACGATTTGAATGCCGTGCAATGGTTCCAAAGGGACATGGATACCTTCCTGCATTTACATTATCTTAAATCTTGCTGTTGGTGGAAGCTGGGTTGGAAATCCAAACGATGAGACAAGCTTTGAGAATAATCCATATGTGATCGATTATGTCCGTGTATACCAGAAGGATAGCTACGATGAAGATGTTAAACGTCCCGGTAAAGGAAGTTGCACTTATATTATGAGATAAGTTTAGTTATGTCATGAATCTGATATTTTAAGAAATAATTTTGTATAATACACTGCTGCAAAAATGTATATTATATTACGAAAATGGATCACTGCTGAATATACGTTGGAGGCAGTTATAACCGTAGATCACATAATTAAGTAGAGAATGGAGTAAGTAATATGAAATACGGATATTTTGATGAATCAAAAAAAGAATATGTTATCACAAGACCTGACACACCGGCACCATGGGTAAACTATCTTGGATCGCCGGAGTATGGAGCAATTGTTTCCAATAATGCAGGTGGATACAGCTTTGCAAAGTCAGGTGCAAACGGAAGGCTTTTGAGATATGTGTTTAATCAGTTCGATGAGCCTGGCAGATATATTTATATCAGAGACAACGGCAGCAAGGATTACTGGTCAGCTTCGTGGCAGCCTGTAGGAAAGGATTTGAATGAATACAAGAGTGAGTGTCATCATGGAACAGCATACACAAAGATGATGGCTGATTACAGCGGTATTCATTCAGAAGTAAGATATTATGTTCCACTGAACAAGACATACGAAGTGTGGAATTTGAGCGTGACGAATAATTCTGATAAGGCAAGAAGCCTTAATATTACAGGCTACGCTGAGTTTACAAACAACAGCAACTATGAGCAGGATCAGGTGAATCTGCAGTATTCACAGTATATTACAAAGACAGTATTTGTGGAGAACAGAGTGCGTCAGATGATCCATGCCAATCTTGACCGCATCGAGGATGGCAAGGAAATTGACAACAAGGATGTGGTAAACAGATTTATCGGACTAGCAGGAGCACCTGTTGACAGCTGGTGCGGTGACAGGGGAGAATTTCTCGGAGAATATCACAGATATGGCAATCCTGTCGGAGTAGAGAGCGGAAAGCTTAACAACCACGGCAACTACAACGAGAATAGCTGTGGAGCAATCACAACAGTATTGGAGCTGGCACCGGGCGAGACAAAGACAATAGCATTCTTAGTTGGAATGATAGATAATGAGACAGCAGGAAAGATTGTTGCTTCTTACACGGATACAAAAGCTGTCTGCGACAAAGAACTTGAGGAGCTTATCGCATACTGGCATGGAAAGTTATCACATTTCCAGGTTAATACACCAAGTGATGAGTTCAACACAATGATAAATACATGGAACGCATATAACTGTTTCATGACATTTATCTGGTCAAGAGCTGCATCATTTACATACTGTGGACTCAGAAACGGATACGGATACCGTGATACAGTCCAGGATATTCAGGGTGTTATACACCTTGCACCTGAGATGGCTGTTGAAAAGATCAGATTCATGCTCTCAGCACAGGTTGATAACGGTGGAGGACTTCCGCTTGTCAAGTTTACACACAATCCTGGACATGAGGATACTCCTGACGACGCTTCCTATGTACAGGAGACAGGACATCCGGCTTACAGAGCTGATGATGCATTATGGCTTTTCCCAACTGTATACAAATATGTATCAGAGACAGGAAATGTAGCATTTATAGATGAGGTCATTCCATTCGCCAACAAGGATGAGGGAACGGTTTACGAGCATTTAAAGAGAGCAATTGATTTTTCGATGAACCACCTCGGAAAACATGGAATGCCTGCAGGACTTTACGCAGACTGGAATGACTGCCTGAGGCTTGGTGCAGATGGAGAGTCAACCTTCGTAGCACTTCAGTTCTACTATGCAATGACTATATTAAAAGAGTTTGCAGCCTATAAGAAAGATGATGAATATATCGCATATCTTGATGAGAGCCAGGAAAAACTCGGAAAGATCATTCAGGAGCTTTGCTGGAACGAGGACAGATTTATCCGTGGATTTACAGGGGATGGACAGGTTATCGGAAAGCGTGATGATCCTGAGGCAAATATGTGGCTCAACCCACAGAGCTGGGCTGTTATAAGTGGATTTGCAAGTGATGAGCAGGCTGATAAGGCTCTTGAAATGGTATATGAAAGACTCAATACCGAGTATGGCGCCATTCTTATGGATCCTCCATATCATGCACATGCATTCGACGGAGCACTCGCAGTGATATACAATGCGGGAACTAAAGAGAATGCAGGAATATTCTCACAGTCACAGGGCTGGATAATTCTTGCTGAGGCACTTAAAGGACATGGAGACAGAGCTTTTAAGTATTTTATTGAAAATGCTCCTGCCGCACAGAATGACAGAGCGGAGATAAGAAGACTTGAGCCATACTGCTATGGACAGTTTACTGAAGGAAAAGCAAGTCCAAACTTTGGACGTTCACATGTACACTGGCTCACAGGAACTGCTTCAACAGTCATGGTTGGATGTGTAGAGGGAATACTTGGTATGCGTCCTGATTTCTATGGACTTCATATTGCTCCGTCTATTCCAAAAGCTTGGGATGGATTTGAGATAGAGAAGGATTTCAGGGGATGCCATCTTCATATAGTTGTAAAAAATCCTGATCATGTTGAGAGCGGATGCAAGAGCCTTCTTGTAAACGGACAGGCGGTTGAGGGAGACTATATTCCAAAAGAGCTTCTTAGCGAGCAGACAGAGATTGAGCTTACCATGTAAATTTTCCGTAGGTGGGATAATGACTGCTATAGGATTGTATATGGTGTGTGAAAATTTGATTTGTAATTGTATAGAGGATTGATTGAAAATATGAAAGATATAGATTTTATAGACAAATACGGAACCTTCAGGATCAAAAATCCCGAAAACTACAGTGGACTGTATCTGCCACTTGCAGGGGAAAAAGGGCTTAAATCAAGCATTACACCAACTCTCGGCGGAGACAGTAAAACAAGCCAGAATACCTTTCTTCTGGAACCTGTTAGTATAGAAAATCTTCACAACAATAAAGGCACCAGAAATTTCTGGTGTCGGATTGTTGGGAAGGGCTTCTGGTCAGTATGCGGATCATCTGCACAGCAGGAGGCCGACAGATTTACAGGTAATCAGGATGAAAGTGAGCTTGAGGCAGGTTTAATGTGGCAGAAGCTGCACCGTGCTTCAAAGATATATGGGTTAGAGGCCGACACGACATCATTTGTCACACTTGATGGAAGCATGGAAGTCATGCTTGTGGAGATCACTAACAAGACAGATGAGGCTATGGAGATAGTCCCAATCGGGGCAATCCCAATCTATGGCAGAAGTGCTGACAATATCAGGGATCACAGGCATGTGACATCACTTTTGCACAGAATAGAAACCACACAATACGGCATTGAGGTTACACCTGTCCTCTCATTTGATGAGCGTGGACACCGGAAAAATGATATAAGCTACTTCGTATATGGATCATCCGGAAACGGAGAAAGTCCTGAGAGTTTCTATCCTACCGTTGAGCAGTTTATAGGAGAGGGGGGCTCTTTCCTTATTCCTGAGGCAGTCAGAACTGAAAAAACAGGTGCAAAGGCCGGAGAAAAATTTCAGGGAAAAGAAGCAGTCGGAGCAATAAAATTTGCAAACCGTATTATAAAACCGCTGGAGACGGTAAGCTATATCATGCTTGCAGGTCTTACGGAAAAAGAAAATGACGTAAATGCCATTACCGGACGGTACCGCAGTGTACTTGAAGTAAAAGAAGAACTAAACACCGTCAAGAAACACTGGATAGATAAGGTAAATATTGATTTTGAGACAGGAAATGCCAAGGAGGACAATTATCTTAAATGGATATGTTTTCAACCTATCTTGCGAAGAATATACGGCTGTTCATTCCTTCCACATCATGATTATGGAAAAGGTGGAAGAGGCTGGAGAGATCTATGGCAGGACTGTCTTGCACTTTTACTGATGGAACCTTCGGATGTCCGCAGAATGATTGTAAACAATTATGGCGGTGTGAGAATTGATGGAACCAATGCGACTATTATAGGAAACGAGCCTGGCGAGTTTATTGCTGACAGAAATAACATCACACGTGTATGGATGGATCACGCATTCTGGCCATTTGTAACCACAAAGCTTTATATTGACCAGACCGGTGATACAGATGTACTTTTTGAGCATACGACGTACTTTAAGGATTACCAGTCCATGAGAGGCACAAGCCATGATGAAGCATGGAATAATACATATGGTAACAAACAAAGGACGGCAGGCGGTCAGATATATTTTGGAACAGTTTTAGAGCATATTCTGATCCAAAATCTGTGCGCTTTCTATGATGTTGGGGAGCACAACGAGATGAAGCTGCACGGTGCAGACTGGAACGATGCGCTCGATATGGCATGGGACAAAGGCGAAAGTGTTGCATTTACATGTGCATATGCCGGAAATCTGCTTGATATAGCAAAGTGTTTAAGAAATGTGGAAAAAATAAGCGGAATAAACAGGATTGAGGTGTTAGATGAGCTTAAGCTGCTGCTTGCTGATGACGAAATACTTTACAACTGCCCTGACAAAAAGCAGGAGCTTCTCATGAGCTATGCAAAGGCATGTGAGAACTGCACAAGCGGAGGCACTGTTCTTGTCCCAATAGCTGCGATTTGCGAAAACCTGGAGCATAAGGCTGAGTGGATGATGAAAAACATCCGCGAAAACGAATGGATACCAGATGGCACGGATGGAGGCTGGTTCAACGGATATTATGACAATAACGGCAGACCGGTGGAAAGATGTGAGAGTGGAGATGTACGCATGATGCTTACAGGACAGGTATTTGCCATCATGAGTGGAACCGCAAAAAAAGAACAGATCAAGGCAATCTGTAATAGCGCAGACAAATATCTGTTTGATCAAAAAGCCGGTGGCTACAGACTAAACACTGATTTTAAGGAAGAAAAGTTTGATCTTGGAAGAATGTTTGGATTTGCATATGGTGAAAAAGAAAATGGTGCTGTATTCTCACATATGGCTGTAATGTATGCCAATGCGCTCTATAAACAAGGCTTTTGGCATCAGGCTACCACATGGATTTGTAGTACCTGTCGCGATATTTCTTTGGTGTAAGCCCCGTAAAACTCTCGAATATCTGGATAAAGTGGCTCTGTGATGAAAATGACAGGTAGTTGGCTATATCTATAATCGGCTTATCTGAGTATTTGAGCAGGTGAGTCGCTTTCTCTATTTTCTTTTCCCTTATATAATCACTTATCGAAACACCGAGATTCTGCTTGAATACCCTTGAAAGATAGCTCTCGGAAAGACCTGTGCATGCAGCCAGATCAGATATTGTGATACGCTCTTTTATGTGGCTGTATATATAGTCAACACACTGGGTAACAGGCTTTGAGAGGATAGACGATTTCTTCTGCAGCACCATCTTACCTGTGAAATCCTTTGCCATCTCGTGATGCAGGTCAGCAACCTGGCGTATGGTGGAGCAGCTGTCCATCTTAAGTATATAGAAGTCACTCAGACGGTATGCCTGCTCAGGCTCGAGTCCTCCATCAATACAGTATCTTGTGATCATGGCGGTTGTGACAACAAAGTGATATTTGATATTCTGTAAAGTATTTCTACGGACAATACACCTGTTCCTTCAAGATGTATAAATGCATCTTCTTTGCAGTTTTTTATTACATATTCCATATCCCCGGTTTTGACTGCGTTATAAAAACTATATTCAATACTTGGAGCACGATGCAGTGTTTCGCTCTCGCTGTCAACAAATTCTGCGTCATACCATTCTTTTGAAAGTGCCATAAAGGTTCTCCTTTGCAACAAAATATTAGGGTTCAACATGGCAGTGCTGTCCTGGACTTTTAGTTTACCGTCGCGATATTGCAAAGGATGTATTCGGAACAGATGATCCTGAAGCAATCGGTGAGAAGACAAAGGACTGGGATACATTAAAGGCTACAGCAGCGGAACTTAAGGCAAAGGGATACTACACATTATCTTCTTACGCTGATACATTCCGTTTATATGGAAACTCAATCGACAACTCATGGGTACAGCCTGGAGCAGATGAGGTTGTAGTGGATAAGAAGATTACAAACTGGGTAGATGATTCAAAAGAGTGGCTTGATGCAGGATATGTTGATGCTAAAATTAAAGGCCAGTTTAATGATGACTGGAACAAAGCAATGGGAAGTCAGTCCAAAGTATTTGCATTCCTCTTCCCGGCATGGGGAATCGATTTCACACTTGCACCAAACTGGGATGGAGCAGAAGGATCATGGGCTGTTACAACACCACCACAGAATTACAACTGGGGCGGATCTTACATCCACGCAGCAACAGGAACAGATAACCCTAAGCATGTTAAGGATATCATCCTTGCTTTAACAGCAAATAAAGACAACTTACTCAAGATCTCTAAGGATTACTCTGATTTCACAAATACAAAATCAGGAATGCAGGAAGCAGCAAAAGATGATTCATTCGCATCAGACTTCCTTGGCGGACAGAACCCGTTTGTCTACTTTGCACCGGTAGCTGAGAATATCAAGATTGCACCGCTATCTGCATACGATCAGGGATGTGTGGAGCTCATCCAGAACTCATTCAGCGATTACTTACAGGGTAAGGTTGATTATGATAAGGCTAAGAAAAACTTTGAGACAGCAATTGAAGAGCGTTATCCTGATATCAAAAAGGTTACATGGCGAAATAAGATAAATAAAACACCATGCGGAGCCTTTGGGCTTCGCAGAGGTGACTTTGGTAGAAAGGACTTTGGCTCATGAAGAAGAAAAGAAAGAGCGTAAGCTATGCAAAATGGGGATATATCTTTATTCTTCCGTTTTTTATTATATATTTTATTTTTTCGCTGATTCCGTTAGTAGATACGGTAAGGTTTAGTTTTTTTTGAATACTATAGATCCGGAATCAAACAAATAGGACCGAATTTTGTGGGATGGGCTAACTATGCCGAGCTTCTTAAATCGGATATGATCACATATGGTAAGAATACTCTTATCCTCTGGGTTATCGGATTTATTCCACAGATTGTGGTTGCACTTGTTTTAGCAAACTGGTTCACTGATGCCAGATTAAAAATTCACAAATTACAGTTTTTAAGGTTGTCATTTATCTGCCCAATCTGATCATGGCATCTGCATTTGCACTTTTATTTTTTACACTGTTCTCGAACAGTGGCCTGTGAACTCAATCCTGCAGTCTATGGGAGTAATCAGCAAGCCTATCGACTTTATGGGAAGTGTATTTGGAACCAGATCACTCATCGGCTTCATGAACTTCCTGATGTGGTTCGGAAATACAACTATTATGCTCATGGCAGCAGTCATGGGTATCAGTACAGAAGTATTTGAGGCGGCAGATCTTGATGGATGTAATGCATTGCAGAGATTCTTCTATATAACTTTACCGAGTATACGACCAATACTTGCATATACACTCATCACATCAATCATCGGTGGACTCCAGATGTTCGATGTACCTCAGATTCTGACAAACGGACAGGGAAATCCGGACAGATCGTCAATGACACTTATCATGTTCCTGAACAACCACTTAAAGAGTAAGAACTATGGTATGGTACCGGTACATTGTCGGTATATCTGTTTATAGTCAGCGCAATTCTGTGCTTCATCGTATACAGAATGACAAATGACAGCGATCCTGACGGATCAAAGGCAGCAGCAAAGCGAGCTGCAAAAGAAGCTAGAAGAAAGAAAAAGGAGGCGGCTAAATAATGAAACCAAAACATAAAATTAATGTCCGCAGTGTTATAGCGCATATAGTTTTGATATTATTATCATTTTTATGCCTGTTCTTCTTTGTAATACTTATAATCAATGCGACAAGGTCGCATGCACAGCTTCAGAAGGGCTTCTCATTTATCCCGGGCGGGCATTTCCTGGATAATCTGAAATCTGTAGCTAATGACGGATCCTTCCCTATGTTTAGGGGAATAGTAAACAGCCTTATTATATCGGGAACTCATGTGCAGTTTTATGTACATATTTTTCATCGCTTACAGCATATGGACTTTATGCTTACGATTTCAAATTAAAGAAAGCTGCATTTACATTTATAATGGCGATACTGGTTATGCCGACACAGGTTACTGCGATGGGCTTCCTGCGTTTAATAACAAATATGGGAATGTATGATTCGTGGACTCCACTTATCATTCCATCAATAGCATCGCCGGCGGTATTCTATTTCATGTACAGCTATCTA
>VOFH01002967.1_pt1 | contig 20832 bp, 30 predicted proteins | sample 5384091 | NCBI WGS metagenome assembly VOFH01 (sample SAMN12384727, study PRJNA508395) | human gut metagenome | isolation source: healthy gut G | host: Homo sapiens
CACAATCTATATTTCCTGCAATTTGCCCCAAACCTGTCAAGAAAGAACCGACAGGCAAACTGGGAGAAGCCATCAAGCGTGACTTCGGCAGCTTTGAAAACTTCAAGAAAGAATTCAATGCGGCAGCGGTAGGATTATTCGGTTCAGGATGGGCCTGGTTGTCCGTTGATAAAAACGGAAAACTGCACATCACCAAAGAAGGAAACGGCAGTAACCCTGTACGTGCCGGATTGAAACCGCTTCTCGGTTTTGACGTGTGGAACACTCTTACTACTTGGATTACCAGAACCGTCGCGCCGACCATGTCAATGCTCTGTGGAGTATCATCGACTGGGATGTGGTGGAAAACAGAATGTAACGGATTTACTGACTAAACTATACTTGAACAAGGTCGTTGTGATTTTCACAGCGACCTTGTTTAGGCTATATAGATGCCACCAACACAAATATCCGACAGAAAAATGAAAAAAATCAACCGATGTAGTGTTTTTATGTTTCTTTTTCACTTACTTTGCCTCCGTAAAGACAAAGGGGTGCCCCATGAGGGGCTGAGATTATACCCTAAGAACCTGATGCAGTTAGTACTGCCGAAGGGATTGTGTTTCTTCTTATCGCCTTTCCGTAAAAGCACGCTCTTTGTATTTACTTTCAACTTATTTATTCTGATAGGACAATGAAAGTACAAGTGAACAACAAAGAGGTGGAACTTATTCCCAACTCTACCCTTACACAGCTGACGACGCAACTCGAACTTCCCGTTCAAGGCATTGCTATCGCCGTAAACAACAAAATGATTCCCCGTACCGAATGGGAACGTTTCGTATTGCATGAGAATGACAATCTGGTAATTATCAAAGCAGCTTGCGGAGGATAAGGAAATGATTAGTCTACAATTTATCACGCATCAGACCGAACAGTACTCGTACCTCGAATCGGCACGTATGGCACTCGAAGGCGGATGCAAATGGATCCAACTACGTATGAAAGAGGCTCCTCTTGAGGAGGTGGAACAAGTGGCGCTGCAACTGAAGCCACTCTGCAAGGAACACGAAGCTATCTTAGTTCTCGATGATCAAACATATCCGTCATCCGCATATCCAGCTTCTGCCCAATACTTCCGGCGTGCGCACTGCCGAAGAAGCCGTGTTTGCCGCGCAAATGGCACGCGAAGCATTCGGAACGAACTGGCTGAAACTGGAAATCCACCCCGACCCGCGTTACCTTCTTCCCGACTCCACCGAAACCTTGAAAGCTACGGAAGAGCTGGTGAAACTGGGGTTCATAGTCCTTCCTTATTGCCAGGCAGACCCCACGCTTTGCAAACGTCTGGAAGAAGCCGGAGCCGCTACCGTCATGCCACTGGGTGCGCCTATCGGCACGAATAAAGGATTACAAACCCGTGACTTCCTTCGGATTATCATTGAGCAGGCAAACGTTCCGGTGGTGGTAGATGCCGGTATCGGTGCTCCCAGCCATGCCGCCGAAGCAATGGAAATGGGCGCTTCTGCCTGCCTGGTCAACACTGCCATTGCCGTAGCGGGCAATCCCGTAACTATGGCCGAAGCCTTCAAGCAAGCCGTAGAAGCCGGACGCACGGCCTATGAAGCTGGATTGGGACTGCAAGCCGACAATTTTGTGGCGGAAGCCAGTTCGCCTCTCACTGCATTTCTCGATGAATGACACACATTATATAATATAAGCTATGAAATCAAGAATAAAATATCCCCGCTCGGAGAAAGTATATCTGCCGGGAACAATCTATCCGGAACTTCGCGTAGGTATGCGCAAAGTAGAGCAAGTGCCCAGTACAACCTTTGCAGGCGAAGAAAAAGTCATTACTCCCAATCCGGACATTTACATTTATGACACCAGCGGCCCGTTCAGCGACCCCGATATAGAAATCGACCTTAAGAAAGGGCTGCCCCGTCTGCGCGAACCCTGGATTCTGCACCGCAACGATGTGGAGCAACTGCCGGAGATTACCTCGGAATACGGCCGCATGCGCCGTGACGACAAGTCGCTCGACCACCTGCGCTTTGAACATATCTCACTACCCTATCGTGCCAAACAGGGCAAATGCTGCACGCAGATGTATTACGCCAAGCAGGGCATCATCACCCCCGAAATGGAATATGTGGCAATCCGCGAGAACATGAACTGTGCCGAATTGGGGATAGAAACGCATATCACTCCCGAATTTGTCCGCCGGGAAATAGCATGATGGCTTATCACTTACGCTATCTTCAGAAAAAGTATTGGAAAACCAAATACAGTGTCAACTTCCCCGTATGCGTCCGGCAGAAAACGGTGGTCTGTGGAGGAAGTGAAAACAGAAAACATTTTTATGACTACGTTTTCATGAGTCCTATTTACGACAGTATCTCTAAAGTGAACTATTATTCGACGTATACCGCCGAAGAATTACGTGAAGCACAAAAGCTAAAATCATTGACTCGAAAGTAATGGCATTAGGCGGTATCAATGAGGAGAATCTGCTTGAGATTAAGGACTTCGGCTTTGGCGGTGCCGTTATATTGGGGGATCTTTGGAATAAATTCGATGCGTGTACCGATCGCGATTATCTGGCTGTAATCAAGCATTTCAAGAAACTGAAAAAGCTATCGGATTGAGCGAATAAAGAGCCGGGCTTGTATTTTATATTGCAATCACTAGATTTAGATTTTATATAAAGGAAAAGGGAATCCCCGAATATTCGAGAATTCCCCTTTCCTTTATTATTATAGTACAACGGTTCTTTATCAGAACTCGTAATGGAAACCAAATGAAAGGTCTTCACTACCGAATGAAAATCCGTAACCATCAGTACCATACGCATAATCATCTCTGTATCCCAAGAATCCACATTTGGCAACAAGGCTAAAGTGATTATTTAATTTAATGGCAAGTCCCGGTTTGATCCCCAGCTCAAAGCCACCTTCGGAGTTGTCACCGTATTTAACAGAAGAAATTCCAATACCTCCATCCAAGAACAGACGTACTACTTTATTCTCGTAGTATGAATAACGAACATAAGGAGCAAAACTAAAAGCATTTTTAAAACCTACTGTTTCTTTTGCTGTTGTGAGCAAATCCTAAGGTAGCTCCCACTGCCCATCGTTCACTAAAGTTATATCCAAATTCCGGTTCAATCAGGAAAGATGTATTATCTGCATCGTCATTATGCCACAATGCCACATTTCCACCCGCATAAAATTGTGCTTTAGCAGACAAAGCCGCCATCACTACAAAAATCAAAACTACAATTTTTTTTCATTCTATCGTTGTTTTAGTTAAACATTCAGGCCTCTTAAAGCCTAATACCTTAATTTTTCGGGGAACAAAAGTATAACCCTTTTTTGATTAAAACAACTTTTTAGTTAGTTTTTCATAAAGTACACATCTTGAGCGAGTGTAAACTTTGAGTAAACATCGCAACTAGTAATAGCAAATAATCGGCTGAAAAAAAAATAGGCTGCAACCAACTCTATGAGATGATTACAGCCTACATAACAGAATAGTTAAGTACCTAACCAGTGTATTTGACTATCCTTCTATAGCAGCCTGCGCCTCATTTATTTGCATTTGACTATCAACATATTCACTATTTGGTGTATGTGAAGTGTATGCACTTTCCCGGGCTTTTCACAGACTTCATAGGAAAATCGAGTTTATTCCTCGACGGCAGCTTGCGCCTCTCTAATTTACATCTAACATTCAATAAGTTATTAACTTAGTGTATGCAAATTGTATTCTCAGTTCTTAGAAAAACACTTTCGACAACATTCAAAAGCAACTTTTTCTTTCTTGAATTTGATGACTTACACAAATATTTAGGCTATGCAACGTTCTCAAATCTACAAAATACAAGTCTCAATCTGAATTTAGTTAATGAATTACCTGTATAATAACATTGCGCATATATTATAAGGTATATTTATAATGTTTTTATCTCCTTTCTTTTAAGAGTTCTATAATAGCGTCCTTATCCTTTAAGTTGGAGTCCAGACGATTGATTTGTGCATTCAAACTATCAATCTGTTCTTTTAGAAGTTTGACAGTTTCTTTTTTGGCTTTCAGTTTCTGACCGAGCCTGAGCCAACTGACTGGCAAGTTCGGCATCGCCAATAATGTTATGGGCATTTCCTTCCATGCTACTGCCGCAAGGTATGCGGAAATTTGATGCTGAACCGGACAGAACAGCGAGAAGAAGTTAAAATCTAAAACCTCACAGACCCTAACAAGCCGTTTAGTCTCCATTGTCTCCCTCTCCAATATGCGGTTAACGTGCTGTTGGGGAACGCCAATTCTCCGGAAATTCAGACTTGCTAAGCCCAAGCTCGTTGCGACGTCTATTTATCGCTTCACCCACATGCACGTATTTTACATCTACATCCATAGATTTTAATCATTAATTGAATCTTAAACAATAAATCATTAAACTAATATTTGGATAGATAAACCTTTTATGTTACTTTGCGGCGTTATCATCTCTTTTATAGGGACAAAGTTAAACATTAAATATTAAACATCCAACAATTATGACTGAAAACTTGGAAAAATCCGCCCGGTACTCGTAGCCCTCAAAGTAGGCGATTCTGTTACATTCCACATTTCACGCTTGAAAAGCGTCCGCACGCAAGCCTCGGAACTGGGAGCGATTCATAATCGTCAGTTCAAGACGAAGACAAACAGGGAAGAACAAACCATAATCGTCAAACGTATTCTGTAAGTATGGCATTCTTTCAGTTTATAGACCGAATTATCTCATATGAAACCTTCTTGGAAGACCTTTCCGCACGGATTGTCAAGATGTTAAAACGGATCATGATGACCCGGAATTCATCAGCCAAAGGGAAGGCATACGCACTTTTCGGTCGTCGTAATGTAGAAAGATGGAGGCGACAGGGAAAAGTGGAAATATACAAGAGACCAGGCAAAGTGGAATACAGGACTGCTGACCTTCGTCTTTTTTACAACGCACCGTTCAAGATTATTTCGACATTCCATCGGTAGAAAACAAAATAGATGCAGGAAGGAACAAAGAAAGTAAAACCAATTTGTGGCTATATCGGACAAAAAAACTGCTCCAGCGGTATAGCTACTATCGGCATTTTTAAAGGGGCAGCATAAAAGTAAAGCAGGTAAATGTTATATGAAAGAAATTAAACCAACGTGCGACCCCAATGGAGTCTATTCGGTTAAGCGGACTTGTGCCGAACTGGGTATAAGCAACAAGACACCCGCAAGTACAGGCTGAATGGCTATATCCAGCCGCTCAACCCGAACAACACCTACCGTCCCAAATACTCCGGACAGTCAATCATTGAGTGCTGGAACATTCTAACAACCTTTATGATTAGCGAGTCCGTCATTCAAAAAGTCAGGAATCTCGCCATTGAAGAGGTTCTTCAACCTTACGTCAAACTTTCACGGAAAGGTTCGACGCTGATGGGGTTATGCCCTTTCCATACTGAAAGAACTGGCTCATCTGGCGTAAGCCCACATAAGAACCTGTTTCACTGTTTCAGCTGTAACCGTGGCGGTGATGCTATCACTTTCATTATGGAAAAAGAGAATCTTTCCTTCATGAAAGCCGTGGAGTTTATTGCCAAGCAGCACAACATTTCTGTTGAATACATTCAAGAAGAGCGAAATGAGGAGCAGATAGCCGAAGCTAAGCATAAGGAAGCACTGTTGACTGCTCTTGATTCAGTACAAGGTTACTTCGTAGAGAATTTAAGACATAAGGATAACGGAGAATGCAGTAAAGCCCGGAAATATGCGTATGGCAGATGGTCGGAAGAGTTTTGCTCCATGGTCGGCATTGGTTATGCCCCGAAAGACAGCCAAGCGTTTATTGAGTATTGCCAAAGGAAAGCACTTAATGAAGAACTACTGTATGAATTAGGAATGCTCAGACGAAATGAGGACGACAATACTTATGCCATGTTCCGCCAACGCATCATGATTCCCATACGGAACAAGTGGGGACGCATTATCGCCTATACCGCCCGATATATAGGCGACAACAAGAACGCTCCGAAATATATCAACTCCGCAACCTGCCCGATTTATTCCAAAGGGGAAAACCTGTTCGGCATTGACCGGGTTAGTCGCTTGCGCAATGTGGATTACATCATTGTTGTGGAAGGTGCGCCTGATGTGCTAAGGATGCAATCCATAGGGTATGACAACACTGTAGCCGCTCTTGGTACATCCTGGACTGACAATCAGTTTGAGCAACTGAAAAAGTACACTACTTCGCTGTGCTTCATACCGGACTCAGACATTACCGAAGGAAAGTCCTACGGACCCGGTTTTGAAGCGGTCATGGCAAACGGTGCTGCGGCAATCAGGAAAGGATTCCATACGACAGTCAGGGAACTGCCTTTCCTGAAAGTTCCAGCAACTGACAAAGAATTGACAAGTGAAGTCTTAGAGGTAAAATACACCAAAAATGATGCAGACAGTTTCATCCGTTTCAGCGAAGACTATACCTCGCTTATGGAAAAGCATTTCATCATTTGGTTAGCCCAGAAACGATTCCTTGTGGCATCCTCCTTGGTGGAAGAACGGAAATGTGTGGCTGAGATAGCCGACCTATTGCGCTATATCAAAGACCAGTTGGTGTTTGACCAGTGTATCGACCAGTTGGCAAAACTGCACGGTAAGGTGAAACTATGGCGGGACGCCGTCGTTCAGGCTCGTGGGGAAGCCCGGAAGAAAAATGACTTGCCATCCTCTATGAATGACCTACAACGCGAGGCGGAGCTGCTGCGTCAGTTCGGTCTGTATGTCCGTGAAAACTGCTATTATGCCATTGGAGAAGAGGACGAGGACTCTATGCGTATTTCCAACTTCATCATGGAACCGCTGTTCCATATAGAGGACGAAAGCAACGGAACCCGTATTTTCGGATGCGGAATATATAATGTATGCCGTGTCATTGAACTGAAGGAATCCGAACTTTGCTCGTTGAGCAATTTCCAGCAAAAGGCAGGTTCCTTGGGCAATTATGTGTGGCTGGCGAAGATTGACAAGCTCAACCGTGTCAAGGAATACCTCTATTCCAAGACCGACACGGCGGAACACATCCGAAAATTAGTATGGAATGGTGCCGAAGGCTTTTTGGCAATGGCATACTGCTGGAAGGTGTTCAGAAACGTTGATGACCTCGGCATTGTCCGTGTCGTCAATGGAAAGGCATTCTATATACCTGCCACTTCAAAATCTACCTTCACAATCAGGAAATCTTCCAGTTCGAGCGGTTGATGGTACATGAGAACCGCAACGGCGTGAAACTGTATGACTATGTATCAAGGCTAATGGACGTGTTTGGCGAAAATGCTTCCATTGCTTTCTGCTATCTGCTGTCCACCCTTTTTCGGGACATCATATTCAGACGTACCCGTCATTTCCCCATCCTCCACCTCTTCGGCGAGAGGGAACTGGTAAGACCACCCTTGCCACCTCACTCCAGTCTTTCTTCCTGCATGGCATAGATCCGCCCAACTTGGGCGTTACTTCCGTGCCTGCCATGAACGACCGAGTGTCGCAGGCGGTCAACACCCTCGTCGTGCTTGATGAATACAAGAACGATTTGGATATACGCAAGATTGCCTACCTCAAAAGGGCTTTGGGGCGGTGGCGGTCAAACCAAGAAAAAATACGAATACTGATGGTATGGCTGCCCAAACCATTGTAACTACAGGAGTGGCACTATGCGGACAGGATAAGCCTACGCAGGACATGGCACTCTACACCCGTGTTATCTTCCTTGCCTTCTCCAAAACCTCGTTCAACCAGATGGAGAAAAGGCATTATGAGGATTTGGTGACTCTCTGCAACTTGGGACTGACCCATCTGACAATAGAAATCCTGACCCATCGGGAACTATTCGAGAAGAATTTCCCCGAAATCTATTCCATCACCAAGAGAGAACTGGCTGCAAAGCTGGAAAACGAAACCATCCATGACCGTATTTTCGGGAACTGGGTGATTCCGCTGGCTACCTTCCGCACGTTGGAAACGGTGATAGATGTACCATTCGGCTATACAGAGTTATTCGAGACTGCCGTCAAGGGAATACGCAACCAGAACGAACTGGCACAGGAAAGTTCCGAGGTAGCCGATTTCTGGAATATGTTGCAGGGCTTCCAGACTTCAGGAAATGTATCGACAAGGCTCATTACACATCGGTATCTGAAATCATTCCGTCCCCTATCCGCCAAGGAAGACATCGAGTTCATGGAGGCTCGTCAGTTCTGTATCTGAACATGGCTGCTGTGGCATCCTTGTTCAACAGCCGGAACATGAACGCTACTGCCAACCGTTCCAATTGGTCCACCATCATGTCATATCTGAAATCGCATTCGTCTTATTTAGGCTTGAAACAGGACCGGTTTACGATTCTCCTTCCAAGCGGTTTACCGGACTATACGATAGAGGTTGTCAATGGCGAGCAAGTCAGGAAAGTCAAAAGTGAATCGTCCGAAGGCTCTTTGCTTTGATTATCTGCAACTAAAGGATGCGTTTGGTCTAGAATTGGAAACAGAAGTAATAACAGACATACAAGATTCAGAAAACATATAAAAACAACCAATCATTTGCGTATGGGATTATCTTGCATAAATACAACCTTTAACGCCAAAATGGGGATATAAACACCGATAAATGAGAAATATTCACAAAATATTTAATCGGAAATAATAATATTTACTACCTTTGTACGAACGTTAAACAAGAATACAATGTTAGTAAACTTCACATTCCAGAATTTTCGTTCATTCAGAGACGAAAAAAACGCTTAGTATGGAAGCTGGTTCAATCAAGGAATTGAAAGAATCTGTTATCCAAAAGGAATCTTATCGCTTGTTACCAGCAGCTGTGATGTATGGTGCCAATTCAAGCGGAAAGAGCAATGTATTATTGGCCTTGATGACCATGAGAAGGGTCTTACTGGGCAGTGTCCGTCTGAATCCTAACGATGAATTATATTTCCAGCCTTTCAAACTGGATTTGACTTCGGCTAATACTCCGACTTCTTTTGAAATTCAATTTTGCTGGACGATGTAAAATATCGATATGGATTTGATTATGACAAAACACACATTTGTAAAGAGTGGCTGTATGAGAAGTGTGCTGGACAACGTGAATTCAACCTATTCCTTCGTGTAGATAATGAATTTGAAGTGTCCAAGACACGTTTTCCTGAAGGATTGGGTAAAGAAGGAGCCACACCCTCCAATCGTCTGTTCGTCTCATTGGTAGCCCAATTGAACGGCGCGAAATCCATGCGTATCTTGGATTGGTTTAATAATTGCAATTACCTTTCTGGAATGGACAGCCAAGGATATGAAGGTTTTACTCTTCAAATGTTCAGCAACCATTTGGAGGGATGTAAACAGGCTCTCAGACTTTTTTTCCACCATACCCAACTTGGTTTTAACGAGTTGTTGGTTACTGAAAAATCATTCTCAGACGAATCTTTCCCCGGTAAGATGCAAATGCCCGAAACGTTGCGTTCCAAGTTGATGGAGGAATTGAAAGACAAAAAATAATGGAAGCCAAAACTACCCATAATGTTTATGATGAACAAGGCAATGTCAGTGGAGTCGGCACTTTCGATAAGGATGAGATGGAATCGGAAGGCACAAAAAAAGTCATTGAAATGTCTGGTCCAATTTTTGACACGCTTAGATTAGGCAAAGTGCTGATTGTTGATGAATTAGATGCTAAATTGCATCCCTTCTCACTCGTAGCATCTTGCAACTGTTTATGGACCCCGAGACCAACGCTCACGGTGCCCAGCTTATTTTTGCCACCCACGATACCAATTTACTTAATCTTGCCTATCTCCGTCGTGATCAGATCTGGTTTACCGAGAAAGACAAGACCGAATCGACCGACCTTTATTCCTTGCTTGAGTTCAAGGATGAAAACGGTACGAAAATCCGGAATGACCGAAGCGTACAAAAGATTATATAAACGGACGTTACGGGGGCCATCCCTTTCCTGAATTAAAATGATATTACCATGGGATTATTACCAAAATATAAGATTGAAGAACTCAAACGTGAGAAACGTGAAGCAAAGGCAGCCAAGAAACGCAAAGGAAAATACCCGCTCAAAAAATTGTGCGTTTTTGATTGTATGTGAAGGCTCACGTACTGAGCCAAACTATTTTCAAGCATTAGTCCGTGATAGATATTCGGAAGTACGGGATGAAAAAATTGTAGGAGAAGGTAAATCAACCTGCGCACTCGTGAAACGAACACCCAAATCAAAGAAGAATTGGAACGCAAACGCCAGTTGACGTTCGACTGTGTCTGGGTGGTTTTGATAAGGATGATTTTGTGGATTTCAATGAAGCTATCCAGTTGGCGGCATCCTATTCGTTTCAAAGCGCATGGACGAATGAAGCCTTTGAACTTTGGTATTTCTTGCATTTTCAATATCTGGATGCAGGCATCAGCCGCCATGACTACATTGAAAAATTGCAAAAGCGAAATACGAAAACATCCTGGATATGAAAACTATGAATACAAGAAGAATGACGCTTCTGTTTATAAGATGCTAACAACTATTGGTAATGAAGATTTAGCCAAACGATATGCTGAACGGCTTCGTTCTTTCTTTGAAGGCGATGAAGACTATAAGGAACATAAGCCATGTACAACGGTTGATTTGTTGGTAAGTGAATTGGAAAGCCCTGAAAAGCTCTTATAACACCATTTGATTTTCATGCAACAGATTAAAATGCGATTCCTGCGGATTTTGCGCAAGAACCGCATTTTTTTGCATAAAAGGAATTGTCTTATCCACACATTTTTTCTACTACTCGTGTTCACAAAATTATATAGGTTTACCAATTTATGCACACACATCAATTCGTGAACACGGGTTGATTGAAAAGGTACTATCTGAATATAATATGCACACATTTCAAGATTGACAACGTTGACAAGCCCCAATCCTCTGTCCGCCAAATACTTCTTTCATAGATACAGCGTTGACAAACGTTGACAAAGGTAGTCACTTTGAAAAATCTCTTGAAATTTAGAGCCAAAGGTTGACAAATCACGATATACCTATTCATCTATTTTGTTTAAAAAAGAAAAAGATAATAATTGTATTTCAGTGAATTCAAATCGGTTTTTAGATGCTCTACTACATTGTCTCCGTTGTCAACGCTGTCAACCCTCAATCATACCCCCCTTTTATTCTCTGAAACATATATTCTCGGCTTACTCTTAACCTGTACGGCAAGTTGGTACACATACTCCTACAAAATCCTATAAACTTCTCATATTCCATTATTTAACCTATTGCAATCAGATTTTTCAAATTCTATTTTACAACAACAAAAGGAAATAGAACAATGGAAATACATAATTTGACGGCTAGAATCATTCCGGAACGGGCATATTCAGTAAGTGAAGCGGCACGTTATCTTGGTGTACACCGATGTACCATCTATGCTTATATAAGCCATCCGCAAAAGCCATTGCCCTTCACAAGGCAGCCTAACAAAACGAAGCTGCTATTTCATGGTTCAGACTTGATTGCTTACAAAACAGCCGGACTTCCTAAAAAAGGACGCAAGCGAAAAAATGGTATGCAATAATGCGGAATGTCTATGTGTTGGTCAACAGTTTTTGCCTCAAGGCAGTCTGAACAAGTAATTTTCTCCTTCTGAGAACTCCGCAAGTTCACAAGCAAGTAACCATGCCTCGGTACGGATATTATCCATATCTTCCACCGCCTGCTTTATACCGGTACGGAATCACCGCACCGGATTTTATCATCCATTCTGCAGCACAAGTCTCCGGTTCGATAGCATCCACAAAGGAAACAATCTCCCGGACTAAGTACTCCATACTACTATCTTTCATATCTGCGGTAAAGCAGAATGATACTCCGCTGAGTGTCTTTCGCTGAAAATCGAAAAACACCCTATCCGGCAATTCTTTCACGAATACATTCCACCCATTCTTGGCGGCAATGTTTTTAATAATCTGATTATTCATATACACATATGGAATAACATTGACCAACTTACATTAATTGCCCCGTCTATTCAAGAAGGATATGACAGGGCTTTTCTATATTGATTGTTTGAATGATTTTGAAGAGCTATACCTATAATATATAAGTCAGCCATAACCAATAAAGCTACGGCTGACATATATCGTTCAATCTTCAAACCTTGCAAGGAAGTGTTGCAGTCGATGGTCATTCAGCCTATCCAACCGAGTCGGCTGAAAGTTGGGCTGTTGCCGAACTTGGAGTTTGCCAAGACCTTGTGCCGTGAGGTCAACCTCCACTTCTGAAAGCTCGTTTAACGAAACATAGCCGTATTCATCCTCCGCAAGTCCGATGACAATGCCAAACAAAACGGTGTCGTTTCCTTCCGTCTCTCCTTCAAGTATGAACCAACGGATGCCACCGAGAGCAAAAATCGCACAACAAACGGCATTTTTCCCTTGCCGTCTTGGGAATAAAGAGGAAAGCCTTTCAAGGCTTCCTCCAATTGGGGTGTCTTTAGCCTGCACATATCAATCAAATTCTATTTCGTCCTCATATACTTCTATATCTGCTCCACTGCTGAACTGCACGACAAAGCCTCTTGCAGTCCTGGCGATAATTGTGCCACGATGATAGCCACGCCATGGGGTTATCAGTTCGCACTGCCGTCCGTATTCCGGGAAATCAGTATCATCCATTGCTCTTACTTTTTTGAAATTGGGATCATAAATGATTTCACTCTCAATCAGATGGGTGTACGCTTCCGATGCAAGTTGTGAAGCCCACGCATTGCGCTCATCATAAACACCCTGCTTATAGTTGTATGCCAACTGGCGCATAAAGCCGATGAACACCTTGAACATCTGCTGCTGGAGGTAGCGGTGCGCTCTGGTCAGTTCCTTGCCAGTCTGGTCGGCGGAACACATCCGTCCGTTTACGAAGTTGGCGAACTCTTGGGCGAAAGCCTTGTCTTGTTCGGAGACTGTTGCTCCTGAAAATTCCTGATAGTCCATATTGCTACAATTTTAAAAGGTTGTTTGATAATAAATATGCGGTTCGGATGAAACATTATATATGTAGCCCCCACAGCGCACTAACAGGCATTTGCTGCCATAATAGAGCTTTCTCATGCTTCTCACACTTCCGGTCTTGTGAAAGTTGGGAAACGGCTTAGTCCAGCCCTCATACCTTGCTCGATTGTCATTCTTCTTACTCGCATAATCATTTCGTTTTTGGATTTCAATTCTTTTCCCTCTTGTGAAGCTCCTTTGAGCCTCTTGGTCGGGAAAACCGTTTTCGTGCGAAATTCTATTGTGGACAAAAGGGAGAATAAGACAAGTGTGAGGTCGGAGAGTACGGACGGAATACCCTAATTTGGGAGGTACGAGAAAATTTGTGGAAGGCTGCCGTCAAGCCCTCCAACCGAAAACGTCAGTGACACTTGACATTTCTCCTGTCCACAATATCTTTGCACGATATAACTAGTCTTTCCCAACCAAGAGGCTCAAACCGGGTTGCCGAATAGAATATTTTCTTTTCAAAACAAAAATCCCATTGTCGTTTTCACAAAAAAACTAAACACAATAAGCTGTTTCCTATTGCAGGTAAAACCAACCACAAATGAGTAATCTCTATCCTCGTTATCAATGCAAAAAGTGATTTAAACCAATTAAATGAACGAAATAAGAAAATTCGTGGATAATAATTATTTGTATTGCGAAAAAATATTCTAATCAAGATAAAAAGTGAAAGAAACATCAATTTTTCTATTTGATATAGTTAAAGAATATACGCAAAGTAACAAAATTGCCATTTTATGGCTAACTTTGTATTATAATTTAGATACAGTATCCATGACAAGAGAAAAGGAAGCTAATAATATCAATCGTATCAAGGTCGTTCTTGCAGACAAAATGAGAACAAATAAGTGGCTCGCCGAGCAGCTTGGTGTTGCCCCAACTACCGTAAGTAAATGGTGTACAAACGGAAGTCAGCCACCTTTGGAAACACTGGTCAAGATAGCCAAGCTACTGAAATGTGAAATCCAGGATTTAGTGAGAATGGAGTGAAAAGCATTAGCAAAAATTATTCTAACAAGAAAATGACATAATGAAGATTCCTAAACGAATAAATGATATAATTGAAGAACTAAAAGACCAATATTTAGAGGAAGATAGATGTAATCGTCCTTGGATTATAGGTTTTAGCGGGGGTAAAAGATTCAACGGTTCTGCTCACGTTAACTTGGCTTGCATTGCAGCAGCTAAAAGAAGTTGGGTATCACTTGATGCGTCAGGTATATGTTGTATGTAACGATACTATGGTGGAAAATCCAGTCATTGAAGAGTATGTTACCGTTGTATTAGACACAATACGTAAGGCTGCAAAAGAACAAGAATTACCTATTACAGTAGCAACTACAACACCAGAATTGGAGGATACATTTTGGTGTTGTGTTATTGGTAAGGGTATCCTGTTCCCAATAATTCATTCCGTTTTTGCACGGAGAAAATGAAAATTAAGCCTACATCAAAACTCATTACTGATCAAGTGGTTGCTGATGGAGAGGCTATCGTTCTTGTAGGTACTAGGTTGTCTGAAAGCCAACAGCGGGAAAGATCTATACGGCGACATGAAATCAAAGGACATCGACTTTCAAAGCATCCTCTGAATTCAAATACATACACTTATGCACCGATAAAAGAATTGATGCTGGAGGAGGTCTGGTGGATTATTAATGCCATGCCTTCGCCATGGGGGTTTGACAATCAAGTGCTGTTCAAAATATATCTTGATGCTTCTGCAGATGATTATGAATGCCCAACAGTAGTCACAGATGACAGTCATCGTTCATGTGGTCAAAGTCGTTTCGGATGCTGGATTTGCACAGTAGTTAAAGAAGATAAGTCGATGTCCGCCCTCATTAAGAGTGGCGTAGAATGGATGAAACCCCTATTGGATTTTCGGGACCGTCTAATAGCTAATCGTAATGTATCTGAATATCGTAGCGAAACAAGACGTAATGGTCAATGGGCAGTTGATGAGAATGGACATAAGATGGGTAACTATACAATGGAATATCGCATTCAATTGTTGAAAGAGTTGCTCATTGTGCAGAAAGAGACTCAAGACTATCGTTCAAGTATTGATTTGATTACCAATCAAGAACTTATTGCTATACAGGTTATTTGGTATCGTGATGGAAATTTCACAACCACGGTGAATGACATCTATAACGAAGTCTATGGTTACAACATACCCAATACAACAATTGGTCTGCAAGAACGTTTGCTTTTAGAAAAAGCCTGTTCAAACAACCACAGCCATTACCAATTAATACAAGAACTATTAGCTTTGCAAAAGAGTAAAGTACTACTAATGCGAAAATATGGACTTGCTACAGATTTAGAAACTCGTCTTGAGGCATTCGTAAAGGAGGAGAATCTATGATAATCAAAAGTATTACATTAAATAATTATCGTCTGTACAAAGGAGAAAATACACTATCTCTTTCGTCATCAGATGAAAAAAACATTGTGCTTATATCCGGCGAGAATGGCTTTGGTAAGACCACATTCTTACACTCTTTGATTTGGTGCTTATATGGTAAGTTGATGATCGAAGTTGAAGTAGAAATCCGTAAGGATATAAATAGCAATGGATATAACTCTTTTTTGCGAAGCAATATGAACAATGATGTGATATCAGAATTAGAAAGAGTTATAAATGACGAAATGCGACAATCAATAAAAAGAAAGGCTACACCCTGAAATCGAGCATTTAAGAACATTGACAACTTATTCAGTCACAATAGAGTTTTCAGAGGTTGTAATTCCATCATTACCATGTACTTCTATAAAGATTTCTCGCTCTTACGATATTATTCAAGACAAGGAATCTGTAGAAATCTTAATAGATGGAGTACGAAATGAATTGGCTAATGAGATTGGACCAGATGTATTTATCAATGATTTCATTCTCAACAAGGATATAGCCCGATTCTTCTTCTTTGATTCGGAGCAGATTGTAGCACTGGCAGAAACTGGTAGTGTTAACGACCGTCGTAAATTATGTTCAGCGTATAATGAAGTTTTTGGGTGTAAGAAAGTACGAAGACTTGAAGAGGAATCTAGAAAATGTACGTCTGCGCTTTCGTCGCAAGTCGTCAGACACTGAGGGAAAAGAAAAACTTCAGAAGTTGTTAGACAGACAAGAGGCTCTCAATAATAACATGGACGAGAATAAAGAAAAAGCGTCTTGTTTGGAAATTGAAATAAAAAGATTAAGAGAGCAAGACGCAGAATATCAATTGCAGTTAATGCGAGAAGGTCAAAAGTACTACCATATCTGAGATTTCTCGTCTTGAAGCATTGATAACCATACTTAAGGCAAAAGATGAAGACTACAAGAAGAAGCTAAAAGTATTTATGGATTATGCCCTATCGCTATAGTTGGAAAACTTTTTAATGAGACAAAGGCACAGCTGGAAAAGGATTACAAGAAACGGGAGTTAGCAAACAATCAGCAGAGTAGAAATCTTATTGTTTCAGAAATAACATCTGATATGCTTCTCATGCTTACACGATTACCTATAGAAAAAGACCTGTCTTTGCAATTACAAGAAGGAATTCAAGATATAGTCGCAAAATATAAGGAAGAAGTGTCGTCTGACGAGACTTTACTTACACTTTCAGAGAATGATTATGAGGAATTTATGGCAATATATAGCAATATTACTACCACATATAAGTCTGAATTCACTCGCCTTACAGATGATTATCGTAAAACAAACAGGTTCTTGAACGCAACTCACGCCGTTTAGCCAATATCAACAACAAAGAAAAATGACGAGTTAATCAAACGATTAAGATTTGAGAAGAATCAATTGGAAGAACTGATTGAACAAAAGGACCTTGAACTTCGTCAAACGCATGAAGAGTATGGAACATTAAACCAAGAACTCGCAACAGTAAGCAAACAAATCAGTGAACTTAACAAAAAGTTGTGCTTAGATGATAGTGACGAAAAGAAGGATCAAATAGCGGCAACGCTAATTGAAGAATTATCTACATTTCTTATTTCTTTGAAGCAAGAAAAGAAATACTCTTTGGAACGACGAATTAAGTCTGTATTAAATAGCCTCATGCATAAAGAGGATTTTATCGGTAGAGTGGAAGTCGTAATAAATGGTGAAGATATGGACATTGAACTGTACACTACAGACGATACTCATATTAGCAAGGATTCATTGTCTAAAGGTGAACAGCAATTATACGCTACATCGATTCTGAAAGCTCTGGTTGATGAGAGTGGAATTCAATTTCAGTATTCATTGATTCGCCGTTGCAGAAATTTGACAAGAGCCATGCTGCAAAGATTATTACGGAATTCTATCCTAAAATATCAAAACAGGTCATTTTATTTCCACTGTTATATAAAGAGCTGACATTGGAAGAATTCGACATAATGAAGCCGTTAATCAATGCAACGTACCTGATTGAGAATAACACTACACATTCATACTTTACGCAGGTTCCAGTTGCCGAGTTTATAAAAAATAACAAATATGTTTACGCAGATAAAAACAAGCGCAAAGAATAAAGAGGCCGTAACAATCTTGACACGAAAGTTTGGCTTAGGAGCAGAGAATGTAATAGCGAGAATAGCTATAACTTATTCTCTGCAGAGCGGCACTAAATTTTCGCCTTTAGACATAAAGGACTCTGGAGGAAAGAATACACAAAGAATGTTCTTTTCGGCAGTCTGTATCCAGTTTATGCAGCAATCATGTGCAAACATTATAGCATCAGAATGTCAGATAAAGATTTGCCTAGATATTTTAAGCTCCCACCTAGATGATGGCTTGGAGCTAATTATGAGAGATGTAAAAGATAATCCTAATTTGATAGGGTTTGACTACTTATTTGATAAAATTGAATTGGGATTGAACGAAATATGCTAAGAGCATCGAATATAAACTTCTACAAGATTATGACTGCAGGTTATATATCTGCAGAGGCCTATTCTATGCTTAAGCCTAAAGCCCGTTTCCATGAACTGGACTTAAATGAGCACTTATTATATCCTGACAATATTGCAACAGAGATTAAGCAATTGTTTGAAGATGATGCAACATATGAGGCTATTTGTGGACTAGAGCAGATGGAAGAATGTCTATTTAACGATGATAAACGTCCATATGAACTTTTGGAGACCTTACGATTGTCTTCGGGAGAAAAAGTAAATGATTTCCTGTCAAGTACAGGTTCTAAGTTTTTCCTGTTAAATTACGTCTTTAACAATAAAAAACAGTCTTAGTACCAAAGCATTTATCAATATTGACAATATTGGTGCTATAATGGACTTTATTATTAAATATGAGAATTCTTTTGTTCAATTATTCACTACTGATAAAGTTGAACTAAATCTAACACCTTTGGAATCTATGTCTTATAATAGCTATTTAGATATTATTAAAACTGCTGAAAATCCTATAGTAAGAGAGAATTCTGATTTGTACTCAGTTCAGCTTCCAAGCACTCGAATGCCTCAATGTACTATTGACCCAAATGCACTGTCATTAGAGAACACTGTTTATAAAAAATATGTGGTCATACTCAGTCAATTGACAGATGAAGAATTTGAACCATTCAAATCGTATTTCGAAAGTCAGTTGGCGAATGTTTCTATACGTATAGCCAATTGTGTCAAATCGGTAGGATACCATATGTTTTATGTAAACTATTTATTTGCAAAAGAGGAGAAACTACTATCTATCCGAAATTTTGGCAAGAAGGCTGTTTATGATTTCAGACGAATTAGGCAGTTGTTGATTGATCATGTAATTAATAGTATTGATTATCTTGATGCCAAATTAAAATCTGTTGAAGGTATTGTTACTGCTATCTCTGAAGAGATACAGCAACAACAGCTTTTGCATAATCTTTCCTTACAAGAAATAATAGGCGATACTCAATATGCAATATTGAGTAAGATGCTATATGGATTCACTCAAAAACTATCTGTTCGAGCAAAGAATGCAATTAACAGTTATACAGGGGATTTTATTGAGGATTTTGTCCATAAGAACAAGAACATTATGGATATCAAGAATATAGGAAAAAATCGTCAGAGGAAATATTGACTGTTGTACAAAACAGAAAGAATATGCAGAGAAAGCAAAGTTAAAGCCATCGGACGAAATATCGCCAGAAAAACTTCAAATTATGGAATATGAAATGTTTTTTGATTACTGTTGGGATGATTTTTCATGTCAGTATTTCCTAAAAACAGACATTTACCCATGTTTCATATTTTGGAGAATTGGTTAAACAAACAGGTTGATAAAGGATGGAATATCTTTAAATCATGTCTTCCCTGTTTGCTGGAGCAGAAATAAAAACTTTAGATGAATTAGCCGAAAAATATAGTATAACAAGGAAAAGGTGTCGCCAGTTATGTGTTAAGCATATTGAGAATTTCCATGAGATTAATGATAAAGAATTGTCTTCGTCAAGCATAAATCTTACAAAAATTATTGCAAAAACTGAAGAATGGAAATATCTCACTGAGGCTATCTCCTGCAATAATTTGCTGGAGATGGGTATAGTGTACCCATACATAGTGGAAGAAAAATGCAACTTTTCACAGGAATTTTGTTTCTTTATTTTAAGCATCTTATTGGCAAACAAGTATTCACTTGTTGGGCGTGAGATAATTTCGCTTCCCACAAGGGCTAAGCAAATATGGAATAACACATATTTGATTAGATGTGAATATGCTGACGCCTTTAATTTCAGCAAGATACCTTCACTAATAGATGAAACAGAGAGTAACTTGACTGAAGATGTAGAAATTGATGCTGAACAGTTGACTATTGACACATTTCTCTTTGAGTGGAACGATTTTGATACAGAAAAGGTCTATGTCATTTCTGAGATATTATCGCATATCCTGATTCAAGAATGCGGTAAGATACCTAATGAGCGTTTTCAATTTACATTAGAGAGCAAAAAGATTATTAATGTTACAGATATCATTTACGAGATTTTGCATCAAAATGGTAATCCTATGACTCCAGATGATATATTTACTGAATTAAATAAAATTTATCCCAACAGGTATAAATCATCAGATAGAGTAAAAACTTTTGGTTGCTAGCGACCCTCGTATATGTATGATTGGAAAAGCTAGTCTTGTTGGCTTATTGGAATGGAAGCACATTAAGATTGGAAGTATTCGTGATATAATCGTACAGTATTTATCAAAGTTTGATGACCCACAACCGGCCGCTAAAATTGTGAATATGTTCAACAATATAGAGACACCACAGAAAGTAGCATACGCTCCTCAATGGGAAGTGGTGATCAGTTTGTTCAATTCAGTGGTGGCCTATACGGTTTGAAAGAACAAAACCTATGCAGCATGGTATAGTATTCCTGAAAAAAGCTTTGCGCTGAGAGTAAATGAAATTGAATTTTTTTAAAGAAAACTTACATTTTCCTTTTAATCAATCGGATAATGCTACTGAAAATAGTCTTTATACTTGGTGGAGGCGTATTGCAAAGAGCGATGAGCTCAGTGACGAGCAACGTGCCGAAGTTAAGCGTATACAAAGAACAATACAAGGATTATCCTGTAACTCGGCGTGATAACGAATGGAATGAACTTTATAGGAACTATAGGGCGTTTTGCAGAATTATGGTCGCAAACCTCAGAGAGATAATCCCTACGAAAAACCACTTTATAGTTGGTTTGAAAAATGTGTGAATGATTTCATAGAAGGAAATCTATCACTGAACAGAG
>VOFH01002919.1_pt1 | contig 20751 bp, 24 predicted proteins | sample 5384091 | NCBI WGS metagenome assembly VOFH01 (sample SAMN12384727, study PRJNA508395) | human gut metagenome | isolation source: healthy gut G | host: Homo sapiens
TGACAAGCGTTACTGTCCCTACTACATCTTCACCCGATTTTGCAAACGGGATTTGAGCGAGAACCGTCGGCACCAGCAATATGATGCCTGATTTGATCCATAACTTTCCGCAACAGTCATGCGCAAATGCCCAGGTATCCTTATTCTTTTCGGACATGGCAGTTCTATAGCCGATCAGCCCGTTTATCTCTTTTTGGAGGATTTTTGTACATGCAGTAACCCGCTATCACCTATAATAGAAGGCATCAATGATTACATAAAAACATCGCTATAAAAATCCCATATTTTCCTCCTGTCTCCCGGATTACAGTATCTTTTTCCATCCCGATCTTCTGCGGCATCAGCCCGCGCACTTCATCGTAGAACTTCCGCGCATTTTCATTACATGCCCCAGACATTGAGGTCACATTTAACAGCCGGACGCCTTCGCATAATCCAGCACATACCGGTACAACTGCTGCCCGATATGCTGTCCTCTGCAGTTCTCATCCCACACAGATCGTCAATATAGAGGCTCTTGATGTCCGTTAAGATATTGTCATTGATGTGCTGCTGGAAAACGCAGAATGCGTAGCCTAAGATATTGCCCGCTCCGTCATCCGCAACAAAAACCGGGCGCGTCGTATCCTCTAAAATTTCCTTTAATTCGTCATCGTTGTATTTTCTGGCATTTGCCGGAATAAATCCGGCCGTCCGTTATGATGAACCGTTAATACCTGTGACAGGAGCCGGTCAAGTCCCCGGTATGTCCTGTGTGCCTGCATATCTGATCTGCATATGTGCTCCTTTTCTGTTTGCCGCTTGTATATCATTTTATTGTGCTATTACAAACATTATATCATATGCGTCTTTGCTTCGGCAAAGTCCGGAAAACCTCTGGTTTCCCAGACCCGCGGGCGCGTTCACATGGGAACATATCCGTCCGACACATGCAAGCATGCGTCCGTCTTTATTCCATGCTCACTTTTGCCTTCGCGAACATTATATCATATTTTTTCATATCCACTCTTTACATTTCTGTTATCCTTCCACGCAACTATCCCATTTATATCTTCACGCAAAGATGTTGACTTATCAACATCTTTGCGCTATACCGAAATATTGATTTATCAACATCTCACAAAGAGCGCCCATGGATCATCGTTTTGAAACCTTTTCACTCTCCATCCTGGAGTTGAACCGGTATTTACAGAAAATCAAAGAGCTGGAGATGAAACAGTTCGGGCTGAAGGCCAGTCACACCATGTGTCTCTATTATCTGGGACAGCACCCGGAGGGGCTGACCGCAACGCAGGCTCACAGAACTCTGCAAGGAAGACAAAGCTGCCGTCTCCCGCTGTCTCTCACAGCTTAGCGACCGGCAGGCTCGTCGTCTGCGAGCAGCCGGCAGATCACAAGCGGTCCCTACCGCTCGCGCTACATGCTTACCGTTCAGGGGCGCTCCGTTGTAAGCGGCATCCAGACACGCATCAAAGCGCTCTCCTACGGCAGGCGCGGGCTGACGGAGGAAAGGCGCCGGGATTTCTATGGCACTCTTGCAATCATCAGTGAAAACCTGTCTGACTATCTGACCGAACAGGGTCAGCAAAACTAAAAATATATGGAGAATCTTATGGAAAAAATCAAATTATCACAGACTCAGCATCCGATCTCTCTGCTTCTACCAGAAGACCTCACTATTCTACCGCTTGCGATACGCTTCGGCGATACGGAATACCTCGACGGCGTCACAATCAGTCATCACGAATTCTACGAAAAGCTGATTGAGAGCGACCTCTGCCCCGACCAGTCTGGTATCCCCCGCCGCTTTTGAAGAGACATATGCCAGGTCGGTGGCGGACAGGGGGAGACCGTCATTGCAATCACGATCTCTAGCCGTCTCTCCGGCACTTACCAGAGTGCCACGATCGCGGCAGAAGATTTTTGCAGGAAAAGTTTTTTGTCATCGACAGCTATAACGCCACCATCGGCGAGGGCATTCTGGTCAAGTATGCGCTTCTGTTAAAAGATCAGGGATTATCAGCCAAAGAAATTGTCGGAATCTTAGAAGCCTCCAAGGAGCAGATCACACACTCGGCGTCCTGGATACACTGGAATATCTGAAAAAAGGCGGCCGCATTTCCGCCGCCACCGCATTTCTCGGCAGCGCCATGGCGATCAAACCGGTCGTCGCCGTATCAGAAGGCGAGATCGTCATGCTCGGCAAGGCACGCGGCTCCAAAAACGGGAATAATTTTCTCATAAAGGAAATAGAAAAGGCAGACGGAATCGATTTTACCCGGCCCTTCTGCCTCGGCTACACCGGACTCAGCGATGAGATGCTACAAAAATATATCAAAAGACAGCGAAGCGCTCTGGAGACGGACACACGGACCCAGCTCCCGGTCTGCTCCCCTCGGTGCGACGATCGGAACCCATGTCGGTCCCGGCGCCATCGCCGTCGCATTTTCTCACCGCAGTCTTAATTCTGTCCGTTCTGCCAGCTCACCTGACCTTCCTCGATCATCGGATAGCAGGTGAGCGTTGTTCCGTCGAGATCTTCCGCGTGCATGTCCACGCCCATGATCCGGTGATTGTCATAGGTCGTGTAATAGTAGATTCCTCTGGTCGCATTACAGCAGGACGTATAAATCGTAATCTCGTATTTTCCTTCCGCCACTTCGCAGCATCCTCTCTGCTGATCCACCGATCCTAAAATATGGAAAAACTGACTGACACTCTCCGTCTCCGAATCGCCGGAAACCGCATTCATCCTCGTGAACGCCACGCGCGCAAAAACAGGACGCGGAAGAGATCTCCCGGAAGTCCCAGCGCACCCATTCCGCGGCTGTAGGTGCTAAGCGGAACATCTTTTGCGAAAAGAATTCTCCGGCTGCTTCGGGGACAGTCCGATATAGTTGTTGAGCATAAACATCTGCTGTGCAAACGGTGGATTGTTCGTAGAACGCCCACCGGATTCTCGTAGACGTGCAGACCATCCGCCACCGACTCCACCGTGATTGCCTCATTTTCGTCTGCGATGATCCAGTGCAGCTGTGACGCCGGGAACTGCTCGGCGAACGGGGTTCCGACCAGATTTATTTTGCAAGGAGCGCCCGCACCTCATCCATCGTCGCGCATTGGCGGAGCATCCACAGGATGAACTCAAATGAAGCCACATTCTCTTTTCCCTCAGTCACCTCTGCGTAGACGGCATTTCCAACGAAGTTCAGTCCTGCCATGCCAATTCCCTTCTCGTTGATAGCATCATAATACAGCGGATAGTCCCCCGCCACATGCGCCATGCCGATGATGGCATAATGCTCTTTGCCTGTCCCACATGCCGGAAGTTAAATTCATAATTCCGCGGTGTGATGACGATCTCCTCACCGTAGGAAAATTCATAATCCAGTGTTCTTCCAAAATAAAAATCCTTCGTCCGATAGGTTGCTGCTGTACACATAATCGCTTCTCCCTCTTAAAAATAAAACTTGTGATATATTCTCTTTTCACGCCTTGACTGCCAGCGCATTTTGGTGGAACGCGCCCATTCGCGGCCTCCTTTTTGATTGTGTCTTTTTCTCCTTCTCCGGAAGGAAATCCAATGTTTTTTCAATCACTTCGCGCAATTTTGTCGTCGTGTCGATCGGCTGCCCCTGCGGATCTCGTCCGTGATCGCCTTTTGCCAAGCTCCTCACAGTATGGCTCGTCAGAGTTCTCATAGAGCATCCCGGCCAGTTCCTCCCGGGAAATCGTATCCAGCCGCTCCGCCGCGCTGATCCCCGCTTCCTGATTTAACCGCAGGTCAAGTGGTCCATCCACCTTAAATGAGAAGCCGCGCTTCGGATTGTCGATCTGCATGGACGATACACCAAGATCGGCCAGAATAAAGTCAAGCCGCCGACCTCTTTTGCGATCTCATCGATCGTGCAGAAATTCTGCAAGGCGCACCGTCAAAGATCCTCCCATATCCCAGAGTTCCTCCAGACGTTTTTCGTCTTGGCGGACTCCTCCGGGTCCACATCGGTCGCCCAGATATGTCCCTGTCCTTTCAGACATTCCAGCATGGCGCGCGTGTGTCCGCCGTAGCCGAGCGTCGCATCGAATCCCCTGCTCCAGGCACAATCTGCAAAAAGTCCAGAATTTCTTTTTACCATAATCGAGATATGCATTCCCGCCGGCGTATTTCCCTTCCGGATCACATGCTCGATCGTGTCCTGATACTTCTCCGGCTCTGTATTGTACTCCGACTGAATATTTTCGACGGCTTCTCCCGCCGCCCTCCGGTAAAATAGCTCCTGTCGTCATCGCTGTCATTTTCAGAATTGATATCCATAGATGTAGCTTTCAAAAATCTCCTCAAAGCTTCCATATTCCTTCTGCAGTCTCTGCGCAATCGGCAGACACTGGTCGAGGCACTCCTCGAGCTGATGTAACCGCACTGATAGCACAGTCCCGTGATGCGCATAATACGGACATAATCCCAGGCATCCACACCGCGCGTGTCCAGATGTCCATACGCATCATAGCATACCCATGTCCGGCACTGCTCATCCTCCGGGATCTCACTGATGCTTATAATATCGACATAACCATTCTCATCCATCGACAGATACCCTTTTTTCAGGTAAGTTTTCAAACGCATGACGGTAAGACGCTCTGGTTCCTTTTTTCAGCATCTGGCTGATCGTGCGGGTCGCCGTTGCCCGGCTCGTAATGCCCCACCAGTCAGACAGATATTCCTTCACCTGCTCCTGATCCCAGTCTTCTCTAGAATGACCGCCCAGTTCGCCATATTCTCCGTTCTCAAACGGTACATAGATCGCGTAAGCATCTATGATCCAGCGCACAGTCGGGTCGTCCTTCACGTCCTCAAACGTCAGATCCGACTCCGCCTTTTGGGAATCATAAAGAGATCAGCAGACTGTCGGCATCCTGGTTGTAAGCCACATAGTGGTTTCCTGCATACACAAACATGAGCGCGATCACAACCACTGCCGCCACAGTACCCGCAATCAGATTCCGAAGCTTCATCTGGATATCCGGCGCTCCGTCTTTTCTGAAAATGCATATGGAAGATGCGCACCATCAAACCAGATATCTGCTTTTCCGCCAACCATATCCTGCACATTTCCCACATTTGCCTGCCGTACCGGATACATGGCACGCGCCTCGCACTTTCAGCCCCAGTTCATCCATGAACTCATACAGATAATATTTGGTCGCGCCATTTTTCCCGGTTGTTATGACACGGGCAATTCTGGCATGATAACGCTTTGCCTGCGCTTTTGCTTTCTTCAGATAGCAGTACTCCATCACCTTGCTCAAAAGGGCGAGCAAGGTCATATAAAGCCCCGCCTCTCCCATCAGAAGCATCGTACGCGCAGTGTCATGGGACGTATTAAACCGGTACGCAATCGCGTACAAAAATATGATTCCCCCAGTGCAAGTGCCGCAAGTGGGATTGCCTGCAGGCGGCTGTAACGCCGGTACGCCTCCGACAGGTGCCACTCCGCCACCCAGACCCGCTCTTCCGGTTCTTCCATCTCCACCGAACCGGCAATGTCTTCTCCTGCGTATGCTGCGTCCCCGGCATATGCCGCGTCTTTCTGCATATGCCGTCCGTCTCCAGGCCTGGTTTGCTGTGCGCTGCGCGGCACCCGCATATGCCCTGTTCCTGTTCCCCGGCGCGTTGATGATCTGCGTCATGAGAAAATAGCGGAGCGTTTTATCCGCCTTCCGCTGTATCAGCCAGATTCTAAGCCCAAGTATCCCGGCGATCACGGTAAGTATAAGCACCAGCTGCAGATCGTCCTGCGGATTTTCCGCGGTTGCTGTAGCGGAGTCCCGCGAAAATAATCCCCAGCAGTGGAAGCAACAGCAGCAGAAGCACAATCTGCTCCACATTGGGCGCACTTTTCGCATTCACCGCATCTTCCTTCACTTCCACGCGGTACGTCTTGCGCGCTCTTCCTTTCTCCCTGCTTTTGAGCCGGATCAGATAACGGTCCGCCGCTTCCGTCTGTACCGTCTGCACCCATTTCCATCCGGGGCTGTCCGGCATATTTACATTCTCATTGTACTGCAGATTTCTGCAGACTGACTTTTTGTCGCTGTGACATAATCCAACCGCCATGTTTCTCTCCTTATCAGAACATTCCCGTTTTTCCGGAAAATATCCTGTTTCTTTCATATGTGCCATCCCGAGATGACCCAGATAAAATTGTAATCGATTGCCGCACATTTTACAACCGTTGGTATTTGCAAAATATGCTTCCCGACGTTATAATACAGCCTGTTGTATCCAGAAACATTTACAGAACAGGGCACACATCAGCCCCGGAACGGAGAATCCCATGATAAAACTGATTGCCACCGATGTCGACGGGACACTGGTAAAAGACGGAACGATGCAGATCGATCCCGAATACATGACTGTCATTAAGGAACTTGTCCAGAAAGGAATTATTTTTGCCGTCTGCTCCGGCAGACAGTTCATCAGCGAACGGAAGCTGTTTGCACCGATCAAAGATCAGCCTGCTCTACATCACGGACGGCGGCACGGTCGTGCGCACCCCGCAGGAGATTCTGATGGTTCACACGATGCCGCGCGACGTCTGGAGCGGCATGTGCCGCATGGTGCAGGAACAGATGCCGCACTGCGACTGTTTTTGTCGCCACACCGGACTACTGTCTCGCCGAAGACGCCGGAAGCCGCATGTTCCACTGGCTGCGCGATTCCTACGGCTACGATATCCGGGAGGCAGAGCGTCTATCTGACATCCCGGAGCAGGATATCATCAAGTTCACCGTCTACCACAAATCTGCCTGTGAGGAAATGTGTGCGCCGCTCTTCACCCCGGCATGGAAGGACAAGGCACAGCTTGCCGCCGCCGGCAAAGAGTGGATGGACTGCAATCCGCTCGGTGCGAACAAGGGAACCGCGATCGAGTTCGTGCAGAAGCATTTCGGCATTTCACCGGAAGAGACCTGCACGTTCGGGGATAACCTGAACGACATCGAGATGCTGCAGAACGCCGGCAGGAGTTACGCCGTCGCCAACGCCAGGGCGGAAGTCATCGCCGCGGCAAAAGATACCTGTGCGCCCTACTGGGAGAATGGAGTCCTCCAGATCTTAAAACATTTTATAACGAAAAGAATCGTGTCCATCCAGCGGCAGTGCCCCGGCGTACACGGTTCTTTTCTTTTGTCGTTATGACGGCTTTGCATATTGCAGGAAATCGCGGCAGCGCATTCTGTCGCAAAATTCCGCAGTTCTATCGGACGCGTCAACGGCATCTGCGATGATTCCTGTCTTTTTGAGGTTCGACAGTGCACCACGGATGTTCGCGGGCAATCGGACATTTTCGACGGCTTTTGTGTCTCGCTTGGCAGACCGATGAGTAAAACCGGACCGCGCAAACGACTGTCTGAGGTGTCTGCCGCCGTGTTTTAAATGCGGGCAGACACCGAGTTTCGGATTGCGCGGTCTGATCGGGACTTTGTGAAGCGGTCTGCCTAGCGAGACTAGAAAGCCGACGCTTTGTCCGTTGCCTGCGGACACCCGCGGCGCGCAGTCGAACGCCAAAAGAGACAGCAAACCGGATGCCGCTGACGCATCCGAAGAACTTCTGAAATTTTGCTCCAAAGAATTGCACTGCCGCTATTTCCCGCAATACTGCCATGCCGTCCGCCCTTCCCAACACAAAAAAAGAACTGTGTACGCCGCACATCTGCCGCGGGACGTGACACAGTTCTTTTTTCGTTATATTAAATGTTTAACAGATCGCTGAATACCTTCAGGGCACCGTCGGTCTCATGTGCAAGCACGCGCTTTGCCAGAACCTTTCCGGAGCTGTACGCCTTCCTGATCGAAGCTGTTCACATTCCACAGGAAGCCCTGGAACATAATCTTGTTCTCAAAAGTGTGCCAGAAGTGCTCCGGAGAGACTGTGGGTTTACCTGCTCACCGATGATGATGCTGGATGGACGTCCGCCCTCGAAATTTTGTTGCGGTTCTCATCGGATTTGCCGCATGCGAATGCGACGATCTGAGCCTGCGACATTTGCGCAGAGCTTCTGCTGGCTTGTGCTGTCCCTGGATCACAACATCTGTGCCGATCTGGCTGTTCTTAAAGCCGACAAACTGAAGCGGTACGATGTCTGTGCCCTGATGCAGCAGGCTGGTAGAACGAATGTTGTCCGTTCGTGCCAGGCTCGCCGAAGATCACCGGTCCTGTCGGGTAGTCTACCGGCTCCCCGAAACGGTTCACCGACTTGCCGTTGGACTCCATATCAAGCTGCTGTAAATGTGCCGGGAAGAGGCTGAGTGCCTGGGAGTACGGAAGCACTGCCGTAGCCGGATAGCCCAGTACGTTGCGCTCGTAAACGCCGATCAGTGCATCGAGCATCTCCGGATTCTTCAATACGTCTTTGTTTGCGGAAAGCTGATCCTCTGCAGCAGGCTCCCTCGAGGAACTGTGCGAACACATCCGGTCCGAATGCCAGGGATAATACGGCGCCGCCAACTGCGGAAGTGGAGGAGAAACGTCCTCCGATATAGTCATCCATAAAGAATGCTGCAAGGTAATCATCACTCTTCGCTAACGGGGATGTCTCGCTCGTTACAGCGATCATATGTTTGGACGGATCCAGTCCCGCTTTCTTTAATGCATCTTTTACGAAAGACTCGTTCGTCAGAGTCTCAGTGTCGTACCGGACTTGGATACCAGTACGAAAATGGAATGTGCCACATCGGTGGAATTCAGCACTGCTGCAGCATCATCCGGGTCTACGTTGCTGATGAACTTTGCTTCCATCTTGAACTTGCCGTTTTTCTTCGCCCAGTTCTCAAGTGCCAGATACATCGCACGCGGACCGAGGTCACTACCACCGATACCGATCTGAACAACTGTTGTGAACTTTTCTCCTGCCGCATTGGTGATCTCGCCGGAATGTACCTTGTTGGCAAAATCAGCGATTCTCTCCTGCTGCTCTACATAGAAGGCTGCGCTTATCCACACCGTCTGCCGTCACAGCATCACCGAGCTGTCCGCGTGTCATGTGATGAAGCACCAGACGCTTCTCACCGGTGTTGATCACCTCACCATTGTAAAGTGCTTCAAACTTCTCCGCAAGCTGTGCTTCCTCAGCCAGCTTTACAAGTGCTGCAAGCACCTTATCATCGACCTGCTTGGCTGCGTAGTTGTAAGAAAATCCGCCAGCCATCGGCAAGTGTGATCTCATTGCCGACTGCAGGCTGTACGTTTACATCCAGCTTTGGTCCATAGAAAGCAGCCTCTCCAATTTCCTCTGTATAATCAATTTTCAGATCATTCAATACCGTGCGGAGTGCATCCTCTGCCTTGTTCCACATAGCATCATCATCATGATACTTTTCTTTGTTTGCCGGATCACGCAGAGACAGTACACAACGGTAATTGGTAATTCCGAAATCCTTGTAGGTACTGAAAATCAAGTCTACAACCTTGGTAAACTCATCCTCAATCTGCTCCGGTGTTACAAACAGATGCGCATCGTTCTGACAGAAATGTCTTCCCCGTTCGATACCTTTCAGCGTTCCGCTGGAGTCGTAACGGAAGTCATGCGCAATTCACCGATACGGATCGGCAGATTCTTATAGGAATGTCTTCTGTTTTTTGAGATCTCACGTCTGTAGATCTTCTTGCCCTCTTTGCAGATCTTCTTCATCTCTTTTTCGATCGCCGCGATCACATCATCGTTGACTGCGTTCTCGCCAAGATCGATATCATAATAAAATCCTTCCTTTACGACCGGGCCTACCCAGAACTTTGCTTCCGGATATAAGTGCTTGACTGCCTGTGCCATTACATGCGCGCAGGAATGATTAGTGTGTTCAGTCTCTCATCTGCTTTAAAATCTACCATTTTCTTCCTCCTTGTTCTGCGTCCGGGTGCTTTTCCCGGACGAAAAAAAATCCCCCATACAGACCTGTGCCTGTATGAGGGACGAATATACTGTATCCGCGGTTCCACCCTGCTTATTCCCGTAAAACCATGCCGGACTGCCGGATCCTCTCGGATCACGCATCCCGCTGTCGGGAAATCACTCGTTTGATGATAACGGAATCACCGGACCGGATTAGGGTCGCTCAGAGGTGGTCTTCCCAGGGCTTTCTTCCAAGATGCTTCCACCGTATGCATCTCTCTCTGTAGGTGCCGCACTGGTACTCTTCTCTTCTTCGCGCTGTTTTAGATTCTATTTCAAAAAATCAGAACTGTCAAGGTGTTTGCAGCGAATTTCCGAAAACAATCTGCTTTTCCCACCCTGCATAGTGGCTTATCATCTGCTCATTGCAGCGCCGCCGCCCAGATCAGCCCGGTCAGGCTCATCCGCCGCAAACAACACTTTTTGCATCTCGTGCACCGGTTCCACATCGATCGTCGTTCCTCAGCCGACCGATGCTTCCACAATCTCGTACTGCATCAGCTCGTATTTCAAACGACTTCCTTCCATAATCTCTGCCGGAAGCAGTGCCCGCGCCACAAGCTTCAGATCTTCTGACGGGATATCCGTTCTTCTTAAGTTCGCGTAATCTCCATCGATCGAGACCACTTCATAATACCATGTCTCCATTGTTCTCTCCTTTGTAACCTCTTTCTATTCCGCATCCCTTTTGATGCGATAAAGGTCTCTTTTCATAATCAATCCTTTATCGCAGGAAAGGAAGGCGTTATGGAATATTTACTGTTACTCGTTGATAACGATGACGATGAGCAGCAGAGAGGGCACAGCGTCCCAAATGGTCTTGCCGATGCTCTTGCTCTTATCATAACCGGTAGCTTTCATGCCTGCCTTTTTGGCGCCGACAAAGGCAACCAGCATGCAGCACAGGCCCATCAGGATGCCGGGAACGTAACCAGCCATGAACAGGGTGGAGATGGAAACACCGCCAGCAACGGTGGAGTAAACAATGAATGCGGAGGTGGGCGGGATCAGCAGGCCGGTGGGGGCGGAAGCAATGTTGGCTGCTGCAGAGTAAGCGGGGTCATAGCCGTTTTCTTCCTCAATGGGGCTGATGCAACCGCCCATGGCGGAAGCAGCAGCAACGGAGGAACCGGACAGTGCGCCGAACAGCATATTGCCCAGGATGTTGGCCTGTGCCATGGAGCCGGGGATCTTGCCAACGAACAGCTGGGCAAAGTTGACCAGGCGCTTGGCAATACCGCCGTTGTTCATGATGTTGCCAGCCAGGATGAAGAGGGGCACAGCCAGCAGAGAGAAAGACTCAACGCCGGAGTTCATCTTCTGCATGGTGATAAAGGTGATCTGGTCCCAAGACAGGGTGGACATGGCGGTTACAATGGAAGAAACCACGATGCTGATGGAGATGGGCACGCCCAAAAACAGCAGCACGCCGAACACAGCAAAAAGGATAACGGTTGTCAGTGTAATGCTCATTGTTCTGTGCCCTCCTTAGCAGTCAACTTTTTCGCCGGTGATATCTTCATAAATGTTGATGATCTGGGCGATGATGATGAAAATGCCGGAAATCGGAGCGATGGAGTACACCAGACTGCGGGGGATGCCCAGCAGAGCGGAGAATTCACGGCTGGCAGAAACAGCCAGCTTGAAGCCGCCGATGGTGATGACGAAGATCGCCAGCAGCAGGATCAGGCCGTCGATGGCAACCAGCAGAGCGGTGTGGGCTTTGCCGGTGAATTTATCGCGCACCAGCGTCAGGGACATATGCTCGCGGGTGGAGAATGCGTAAGCTGCACCGATAAAGCCGGTCCAGATCAGGCTGTAGCGCACCAGTTCCTCCGTAAAGGCAACGGGGCTGTTGAGGACATAACGGGAGAACACCTGGATGAGAACCAGGATGGTCATGAAAGACAGCAGAACGGCGCAGGCAATGCTGAGGAACTTATCCATCCAGAACTTTACTTTACCCAAAAACTGTTTCATGTTTTATTCCCCCTCTCGTGCAGCTTCAATCGTATCCATCAGGGTCTTAACGCCGGGATACTCGTTTTCGTAAGCTTCGATCATGGGCTGGGTTGCTTCGCGGAAAGCTTCCTTGTCTACATCGTAAACAAACTCAACGCCCATGGTTTCCTGTGCTTCCTTCACAGCTTCGTCAATGGCGGTGTCCCACATGACCTTATGGGCCTCGGTGGAGTTGTGGGCAGCTTCCAGAATGATCTGCTGATCTTCCGGGGAGATCTGCTTCCATACCTTTTCGCTCATGATCAGAACGTCGGGGATCATGGCGTGCTGGTCAACGGAGTAGACCTTGCACACTTCGCCGTGCTTGCCGGTGGTCAGTGCGGTTTCGTTGTTTTCGGTGCCGTCAATGATGCCGGTCTGCAGGGAAGTATACACATCGCCGTAAGACATGGCAACGGGAATGCCGCCCAGATAGTTCATCATATCGGTCTGGGACTTCATGTCCTGCACGCGGATCTTCAGGCCCTTCAGGTCAGCCGGGGTGCGGATGGCTCTGTCTTTGGTGTAGAAAGAGCGGGCGCCGGAGGTGTAATAGGTCAGGGTAACAAAGCCGTCATCGCCAGTAGAGAGGAAGAAATCCTGCATCTGCTGGGAGTCCATGACATGGTAGAAATCCTCGGTATCATTAAAGATGTAAGGCAGGCCGAATGCGTTGTAGGCTTCGTTGTACGTTGCCAGACCGGGGGCAGAAACCTTGGTCATGGCGATAACGCCTGCCTGCAGCTGCTCCAGGTTCTCGTTTTCGCTGCCGAGCTGGCCGTTGGGGAAGATCTTGACCTGGACGCGGCCATCGGTCTTTTCGTTCACTTCCTCAGCAAACTGGGTCATGGCAATGTGGACGGTGTGGGTCTCGGACAGGCCGTGGGCCAGCGTCAGAACCAGTGGGTTTTCTGCGCTGTAGCTGGTGTCAGCCGTGGTGCTGGATGCGCCGCAGCCGGCCATCAGCCCGGCGCACAGCACAGCAGCCGTTGCCAGCGCTGCAATCTTTTTGAACATTTTGTTTCCTCCTTCTATTTTGTATCGCGTTTTACGGCGCGTTACATACCAATCAGATCAAACTGCTCAAACGAGACCATGATCTCATGGTCCTTTTTGGGGTTGGGGTACTTGACCTGCACGCTCTTCAGGCGCTGGCTGTAGTACCAGCCGCTCTCGGCTTCCTCAAACTTGCGGCGGTGCAGGAAGTGCGGCAGCTCCTTGCCGTCCAGCTGCACATAGAACGGGGATTTTTCGCGGTGGATCATATCCAGATACATGCTTTCCACAGCGGTATCGTAATCGCCCTCATTGGTAAAGTGAACGTAAGTCTTTACGCCTGCGGTCACGGCAATGCGGGTCTTGAGGTAAGCGCCCTTCAGGTACTCATTGGTGCAGCCGTCATCCTCGTACAGAACAAACTCGGAATCCACATCCGGTGCCATCAGGATCTCCAGCTCAGTGGTCTTTTCGGTCATCAGGTTGTGCAGGCGGTTGCCGCTCATGGGCAGGATAGCACCGCTGCGCACAAACAGCGGGATGCTGGAAATATCGACCGGTACCTCGATCGTCTGGCCGGGAGCGTACTCCTCGCGGGTGTAGAAGTTGTAGAAGCGCTCGTTTTCGTTCTCGGTCTTGGGCAGGTAGACAGGGCGCACGGTCTGGCCCTTTTCCACAACGTTGGCAACCAGCAGAGAATCGCCAAACATGAAGTCAACGCCCTCATCATAGGTGGCGGGGTCGTTCTGGAACACGGCGAAGGTGGGCTGCCAGATCGGCAGGCCGCTTTCGTGGGCGCGCACCATCAGGGAATACAGCATCGGGCTGAGCTTATAGCGGAAGTTGATGGCATCGCGGATGTACTGCTTTTTATCACTGAACATCCAGGGCTCGGTCACGGTGTTGTCGGTGTTGGTGGAATGGATGGAGAAGCGCGGCTGGAAGATGCCGTTCTGCACCCAGCGCACGAACAGCTCGGCCTCCGGTGCGGGGCCAAAGAAGCCGCCGATATCGCAGCCGTGGTTGGAAACACCGCACAGGGCCATGCCCAGGATGGTGGCAATGTTGTATTTCAGGGTATCCCAGTGGGTCAGGTTATCGCCTGCCCAAACCTGGGCGTAACGCTGGATGCCGGCATGGCCGGAACGGCAGACAGAGAAGGGACGGCAGTTGGGGTCATACTCTTCAATGGCTTCGTTGGAAAGCTGGCACATCAGGTTGCTCATCACCGGCTTCATGGTGCCGATGGTGCTGCCCTTGCCTTCAAAGTAAACCTTGGCGTCCTTGTCCACCATGCTGTCATACTCGCAGTTGTCGTTCCACAGGGAGCGGCAGCCGTAACGCAGCAGGGCATCCTTGATGTACTGTTTCCAGTGCTCGCGGGTGGACTGCTTGGTAAAGTCCACAAACAGGCCGGGGCCGCCCCACCAGGTGCCTACCGCCAGGCCGTCCACACCGGCGTTGTCATCGGATGCAGGCAGGAACATATCCTTTGCCTTCATCTCTTCCAACAGGGGGTGAACCAGCAGCATGCCGGGTTTGATGTTGGGCGAAACGATAATGCCGCGCTTGACCATCTGGGCAAACCAGTCAGCAGGGTCCTTAAAGCGCTTGTTGTTCCAGGTGAAGGTGCAGCGCTTGATGCCCTGCTCGGTTTCCACGGCGCAGTAGCCGGAGGAAAGCTGGAAGCCGTCCACGGGGATGTCCTCCTCATGGGTGGTATCAATGAATTCCAGCACAGCGTCATCGCTGTTTTCCGGCAATTCGGGGTAATACATGGAGCTGCCCAGATAGCCCAGCGCTGCTTTGGGCAGCATGACGGACTTGCCGGTCAGATCGGTGTAACGCTCAATGATATCGCGGATGGAGGGGCCTGCGATCAGGAAGAGATCCACATCCCCGGCATCGGTGCGGTAGGTGGAGTAACGGTGCCAGTAGTTACGCTTTTCGCGGCCCATGTTGAAATCACATTCAGCGGTGTTGTGGTAAAAGTAACCAACTGCCTGTTTGGTACCGCGGTTCAGCTTGATGTAGAACGGGATGTGTTTGTACAGGGAATCGGTCTCCTTGGCATTGTAGCCCATGGCATCGCCGGGGGCCATGTTCATGTACTTTTCAGCCTTGTTGATCTCGCCGGATTTTTCGCCAAAGCCATAGAAGCAGTCGTCGGCTTCGATCTGGGAAGCGTGCATGCGGCGGTGGTTGGAATCCTCACGATAAGCAAGGTCGGGAATATCTGCATGCAGCAGGCTGCCATCTTTATCGTATACCATGATACGGAAGGGTGCCTTTTCCACAACCACCTTCAGGCGGCTGCCCTGGATCACGGCCTGCTTGTCGCCATCGGTCAGTTCGGCAGCGGCAGTCTGCACGCGCTTGCGGCAGTCCTTCATCAGCTCGTCCGTGCGGGAGTCCCAGGCGGTCATGGAAACCGGGTTTTCCAATCTGACACATTTTAACCGGGTCTTCCGGGAAGTCGCGGATGTTACACCGTCCGAGTACCGGAAACGCTGTCAGGAGATGCACCGCTGATGTGTCGTCAAGCCCGAGCTTTTTGTTTTTATTATTTTTCATGAATACACGAAAACGGGGCTGCAGAGGAACGTTTCCTGCAGCCCCCGTTTTTTAGCTGTGATTTCCTGTGCTTGCAAATCTTCTGCTCTCGGAATATTTGCATATCACTTCATAATATAGTGCACTCTGCTCTCCTCATACCGGTCTTCCTGCGCTCTCCTCTGCCGGGTAACCGCAGGGAATCAGCGCGAACGCATGAAGATCCTCGGGAATATCCAGCACTTCCCGCACCGCTTTCATTCTGCCTTCATCCGGCGATATTCCCATCCAGACCGCGCCAAGCCCAAGCTCGTCCGCCTCCAGCAGAAGATTCTCCACCGCCGCGCCCATATCGATATTAAAATATTCCGGCGACAGCCGCTCGATCACCGCCTTGTCCTTCACCATAAAATTCCCACGGCTGCTGGTGCACGCGGACGGAGCCGCCATCGCCGCTTTTAACATCAGCCTCGATTTTCTCCTGCTCCACGTCCCTGTTCTGATATTTTCTAACGCTGATTCTTTGAAAATACTGTTCATCCCGTATCCCTGTCTCTGCATGTTCCGCCGGCAGTCTTCCCTTCTTTTTACCTTCTGCCATGCGCATTTGTCCCTGCCGCGCTCTGTCTTATGTCCGGTACTCCATGTTCCGGCTGTCCATACTTTTTATCTGTAATCTTCCGACACTTCCATGTTCTCCCAGCTGCAATACTCCTCGTTTAGTTCCCGCAATTCCTTTTCGCCATATCAATACTCCTTTCCGATCTCATCCTCAATGCCATACATTTTCTTAAACCGTTCCAAATCCGCCGGTCCCTTAATCAGCATCACTTCCTCGATCTTTCCCGTATGAAGATCCTTGAAACCGGCAATCTGCTCGCCGTTGCAGATGCTCGCCTTAATCACCGGCTTTTGCTGGCTTTATCATAAGTCTGTGCGGGATTTTTTCTTAAACAGTTTCGTTGTGGTCACCTTCTTTCAAATGCGAAAACACCTCATCGCCGGCAATGCTCGGCACCCGGCAGGCATCCGCATCGGCAATCTCTGTGTGGGCAGGTTTTATGCGGGCTGATCTTGGTTTTTAATGTCCTACAGGATTCCGGCTTTTTGCCATCTTATATGTCTTAACCGCATCCTCATAGACCTTAAGCGCTTTTCCAACCTTCTGCGGATCATAATCGCACAGACTGAGATTTCCCATATAATCTTTCACGATTTTGTCAAAATTATCATTCAGGAATGCCATCGGCGGCTGTGTCCAGTAAATCTCTTTTTTCCCCGTTGACTTCTCTCTTATCCAGCAGCGCCTGCAGCCCATAGAACAGCGGCGTAATGAATCCGTCGGGCTGATCATGTCTATTTCTTTTCCCTTAAACGGGGTCACCTTGACTTTTCTTTTTTTTCATTAAGTGCTTTGCACGCTGTGATGGAAAGGAACCGGCCACCATTGGAGTTGTAATATTTCGGGAAATTCTCATATATATAATCATACAGATCTGGGAGATCTACCGCAATCTTAAACGCCGATCTGACCTCTTCGTTCCACAGTCTCGCATGGTATCCGTCCTCTGCCGTCTCCGTTACATCCGGCGAACTCATAACTTTTCAAACTGTTTTTAAGCAGGCACCTTTGCCGCTGTACAGTTTGTAGGGAGAAACCGGTTCCACATATCTGTCCGGGTTATTTTTCATCCCGCACCGGCTCAATCAGATTCAGCGCCAGCCAGGATAACGCCACCACGGCCTGTGCCTTTACCTCTCCGCCCTCGTTCGTCTTCCACTCCAATTCTTCTGGCTATGATCGGATTGTATTCCTGCATCATCCTCTGCAGATCCTCAAAATAGCCTTTCTGATTCGCTTTGGCTGCCAGCCTGCAGTTCAGCGTTGTTGTTTCTCGCTTCGCAGATTTCCAGCAGATTATTTGTAAACGAAAATACACACGCCAGGTCATTCTTGTCTCTCGGCACCAGAAGTTCTACCGGAACCAAGAAATCGAGTCCGTTCTCAATCTCCCCCGCCTGCGCGTCCTTTATGTAAGTCTCCACTTTTTTCTCTGTTATCCTGCCATAATGCCTTGAATGTGTCCCAATTTTTCGATGATGAACTTAATGTCTATCCATGGTAATTCAGCGCCTGCCCGAGAATATAAAGCCCGATCGCCAATGTATTGTGGCCTCCGTCCAAAATCCCTCTATTCTCGGATCACTGGGGAGAAGCTTGATTCTCCCCTCTCAAGCTTTTCGTAATTGGAAGAAGCCAGCAGCACGCCCTTGCTCATAAACGGAAAAAGCTGGGGACTGCTGCTGATCGTCTCCTGAATTGCATCTGTGACTGCGCCTGTCCTTGAGGATCTGGGATTTGCTTCTAGATTCAGCAGAATCGATGATCGACACAAAAAAATCGCGCCGGCACCAGACCCACAATTTTGGTGATCGATCCCACAGTCTGTTCTGTGGATTCCTCGAATTTGATAATGATACTTGTTCCTTGCGGCATAAGAATGCCTCCTTTCATCTTTGCAGGAAGGCTGGAAACAAAAAGAACCAACAACGTAATCTGTCGGTTCTTGAAATCCTTCATAAAAATCTCCCTATTTCCAGAACCTATCCAGGTACTATATGCTCCATCCGCTATCCAGCAGATACTTACTTTGTACAGGATTTTGGGGGATTTGTCAATGGGGTTTTAACGATTTCATTATCTAATTTTAAGCGACCTGCAGCAATATTATTTACTTGATATTGGTAAATATGCCTCCTTCGCTCTGAGTTCTATAATTTTTTATCAATATATATACGTGTTGTGTAATACCATATCTGACATGTACAATCATAACAATTTGTCACATACTGTAATTGGCGTATGTCTTATATAGAAAAATACAATTATGTCACATATAGACAACTGGAAAATGAAAAATCTCCTCTATTTTCAACAGTTGATTTTTTGGTCATTACAATTTAGTGCATTTTCGCTCCCTGTCCCTGTCATATGGCCAGATCATATTTTCTTTTAAAATCCTATCACCGTTGTCTTTTACAACAATTCTACCTGAATTTCTCGTTCCTTTCCGCTCTATCAAATCTTATGTTTCTACTTGCAGTCCCTTGTCCGCCGCTGATTACATTTTATAATATAAAACTGCATATCGATCTTGCATTGTGTACTATCAATCCTTGATATATTCTTTTTAAAAAGAAACCTATAGTTTTATGCGAATTTTTTTCGCGTTTACATAGAATATATGATATAATTTGTTATAAAATAGTGTTATTTGTGCCTTAATGATTATGAGGCACTAAGATGTGTATTTCATACAACAAACTATCAATTATTAATAGATAGTGACCCTAAAAATATTACACCAAAAGCAGGCTCCGTTCAGCATCCATAAATGAACCTGCTAAAAATGAATACACAAAGTTCAACTTTAACACAAAATTATGTTTGCCATTTTGTGTTGAAGTTGGCAACATTATGGAAATAGTTAAAATTTGTTTCCTTAGCAACAACTACTGTATATTATATTCCATTTTGCATGGATATAACCACAAGTGTTGCTGTGTACTATTCCAGCCCTCACAGGCAATACTATATAGCAAAGGCGGATTTTCTAATAATGGCTGATTATATCTCTGCAAAAGAACTTTCTAAAATATGGGGTATTACCCCTGCAAGAATAGCAACAATGTGTGCTAATAATCAATTAGAAGGCGCATCCAAAATAAAAGGACGCTGGATGATTCCTACAGACACCGTTCGTCCTAACGGTAAGACAAAAAAATTTTATTGGTGAAAATTCCGATGCAAACTTCCGTTTTATTGACTTATTTGCCGGCATTGGCGGTTTTCATCAAGCTATGAGATTTTTAGGTGGTAAATGTGTAATGGCTGCGGAAATAAATCAAGCATGTGTAACTACTTATAATTTAAATTTCAAAACACTAGAAGGTCGAGTCCGTGGTGACGTAAAAAAATAGATCCTACTACAATTTCAGAATTTGATGTTTTATGCGCAGGATTTCCTTGTCAACCTTTTTAGTAAAGGCTGGTCTTCAGCAAGGCTTCAATGATAAAACGCGTGGCAACCTTTTTTATTCCATCATGGATATCCTTGATGCTCACAATGAATGTAAATTTGTGGTGCTAGAAAATGTTCGAAACTTAGCCGATAAATCAGAGAATTGGGAGGTAATTAGAACTGAGTTACTTAAACGTGAATTTATAATTACCAAAGAGCCTCTTATTCTTTTCCCCTTCTGATTTTGGAATACCTCAGATAAGAGAGCGTGTTTACATTTTAGGAATTAAAAAGGATGAGTGCTCAGTTGAAATTCAAGAAAAGGGCTACATTGAACCAGAAGACTTAAACATTAATACGTACAGAAAAAATGTAAAATCGGCGATGCGTTAACACTTCTTGAGGAAAATGTATCTGATGACTACAGAATAACAGCAGAACAAAACCTAATGATTCAAGCTTGGGACGAATTTCGAATCGGCACTGGCATAAAAAATCATAGGTTTCCCGATTTGGATAAGTTGTTTCGGCGTTAATATTGAAAACACTGAAGAACTAAAAACTTTTTCTCGGCTATGATGAAATGCCTAATTGGAAAAAACGCTTTGTAGATAAAAACAGAGCATTCTATCTTACACATAAAAATTTTATTGACCCTTGGCTCGATAAATATGATATGTTAAATCGCATTAAATTATACCAGAAATTCGAATGGAACTGTGGCGAAGATGTTCAATACATGCATGACGGAATAATTCAGATCAGACAATCTGGCATACGCGTTAAAAGAAACACTTATTTTCCTTCCTTGGTAGCAATAGTGAATACACCAAATTATTTGGGATAATCAAATGGCTGCCTATCGTCACATTACTCCAAGAGAAGCCGCTAACTTGCAGAATTTTGACCAACGTTATAAATTTTCTGGAACAGATAAACAAATATATCGTCAGTTGGGTAATTCGGTAAATGTTAGAGTTCTGAAGATTCTTTTGTAAAGGATTATTTGAATTAAGACTTAAGGATGATGTACATATAAAAACACTGAAATTGATGATTAAATTACAAAACAGACGGATGTGTACTCTTATGAGCAGAGGACTATCTGATCTGAAAGAAATGCAAATAATCTACGATATTTCCAAAAATGTTTATGATGGGAACTATACTGCAGCATATGCTCTCAAATGTTTAAAGGGAAAAGTTAAAGGAACAGACGCTTCTATCAAAA
>VOFH01003296.1_pt1 | contig 20747 bp, 29 predicted proteins | sample 5384091 | NCBI WGS metagenome assembly VOFH01 (sample SAMN12384727, study PRJNA508395) | human gut metagenome | isolation source: healthy gut G | host: Homo sapiens
AAAATACAAATTTGGAGGTTTTCAATATGGCAATACTTGAAACAAAAGATTTACGAAAGATATACGGAAGCGGAGAAAACGAAGTCCATGCTTTGGATGGGGTATCCATTTCCGTAGAGGAAGGCGAATTTGTTGCTGTTATCGGTACATCAGGCAGCGGTAAATCCACTCTCTTAAATATGATTGGTGGGTTAGACCGCCCTACTTCTGGTAGTGTTACTATCCGAGGAAAAGAGCTTTTGAAAATGAAGGACGAGGAATTAACCATTTTCCGCCGCAGGAATATTGGCTTTGTCTTTCAGAACTACAATCTGCTCCCGGTCCTCAATGTTTATGAGAACATCGTGTACCCTATTGAGATTGACGGTGGCAAGACCGATACAAGATTTGTAAAAGAGATTATCCATACTCTTGGCTTAGAACAAAAGCTTAAAAATATGCCGAATAATCTTTCAGGCGGTCAGCAACAGAGGGTTGCGATTGCCCGTGCCCTTGCGACAAAGCCTGCCATTATCCTTGCGGATGAGCCGACGGGAAATCTGGACTCAAAAACAAGTATGGATGTTATTCTGCTGATGCAGGCTATCAGCCGCCAGTTCCACCAGACCACCATTATGATCACCCACAATGAGGAAATCGCTCAGATGGCAGACCGCACAATCCGCATTGAGGATGGCAAGGTTGTTTCGGGAGGTGTCAGATATGCACGCTAACCGAAATAAAAAAGCAGTTAAGAGAGTGGAAAAGGGAATGATGAAAGCAAACCGTATTCGTAACCTGTTTGCGGTGTTTGCGATCGTCCTCACTACCTTTATGATTACAACTGTGTTTAGTTTGGGCATTAACTATATGGAAAATATGAAGTTAATGCAGGTGCGTACCGCAGGCACAACCGCTAATGCGTCCCTTGCGATGCCGACAGAAAAGCAGGAACAGCAGATTAAGAATTTGGAATATGTTAAAACTGTCGGTACGCAGTATATGGTCGGCTCGGTTGCCGAGAAGAACGACGAGGGGCGTGATCTTTCTATCGCACTTTCGTATTACGACCCTACGGAATGGGAAAAACACTATAAAGAAACAATCAAAGATATAGAAGGGAAATATCCTTCAGATGAAAATGAAATTATGCTGTCAGAGGATGCTCTTTCACAGCTTGGAATGAAAGAGCCGAAGCTGAATATGGAAATTCCTCTGTCCTATTATGATAAAAACGGTCAGCAGGAAAAAAATTTCACATTAAGCGGATGGTTTCATTCCTATACAGGCACGGGAATGGGCTTTGTTTCCGAGGCGTATTGCAAAAATGCAGGTTATACAATGGCAGGGGACGGCATTCTCTCTTTATCGCTGAATAAAATGCCCGATGATTTTTATCGTATTCAAAAAGATGTGGAGCTTAACGAAAATCAATCTTTCGGCGGTGCGGTTTCCATGAAATCATCAAGCGGTTCAGTTATCGCAATGGTAATTCTATTGGTGTTCTTCATCATCGGCAGCGGGTATCTCCTTATTTACAATGTCCTGTATATCTCCATTTCAAAGGACACCCGGTTTTACGGCTTGATGAAAACGCTTGGAACAACGCAAAAACAGATTAAATCACTGGTAAAAAATCAGGCAGTTAAGTTTGCCTGTATCGGTATCCCCATTGGTATTTTGTTAGCTACCGCCGTTTCCTTTGGCATTGTTCCTCTTGTTTTGAACGAGGGCTTTGAACAAGGAAAGTCGATGATGGAGGCCGAGGTGTTCTTCCATCCATCGATCTATATTCTGTCCATCCTCTTTTCGGCGGTAACGGTTTGGATTGCCTGCAATGCTCCTGCAAAAGCGGCTGCAAAAATTTCGCCAGTAGAGGCGCTGAAGTTTCAGAACTTTGCACCGAAGAAAACAAAAAGCAGAAATTCCACTAATGGTGGCAAGCTGCATGTGATGGCATTTCATAATGTGTTCCGTGACAAAAAGCGGGCTATCCTTGTGTTTATGTCCTTATTTATGGGAATTACTATGATTTTAGGTGTAAATGGAGTTATAAGCAGTATGTCGGCTGAGAACTTTATTAAGGAATACATGGATTATAACTTTGAATACAATGATATTCAATTTGAACAGCCTGAGCAACTCAACAAGGAAGTACCGCAATTTGACGAACACTTTATAGAGCAGATTGAGCAAATCGACGGCATTGAAAATGTAGATATTCAAAAAACCGTCTGGGCAGGCATTAACTTTGATGAAGCCGCTTTAGAAGGCTTTATGAAAATCCAATATGAGGATAGTAGATATAAATCCAAAGGGCAGTCCTATGAACAAATGATAGAGGCACTGAAAGGGTATGCTGACGCCGGTGAGTACGGCTGCTATATTACAACGCTTGACGATGACAAGGCGTTGGAAGAATACAATGCAGAGCACCCGGATACGCCCATTGACATTGAAGCATTTAAGCGCGGCGAAACAGCGATTGCAGGAAAAGATACCGAATATAACGCTCCTAATACCGCTTTGGTGGGTAAAACATTGACACTAACTGCTGACAGTACAGACGGCAGGGCAACCGATTTCAAAATCGACGGAGCTTTTTACTATGACGATTATGGGAATAATCTTTCCGATAGTATTGGCAGACGCAAGGACATTTATATGGTGCCCAATATCATCTTTGTCAGCGAAGCGGGTATGGAACGCCTGACGAAAGAATCGATCATTTCCGCAATCGGCGTTGACATTAAGAATTTCAATGACTTGGAACGGATTGACAGCGAATTGCAGGCAATCAACAGTACCTTGACTGGATCAGAATGGCAACTTAGATCTTCTGTTAATCAGAAAGAACTATTTGAACAGATGAACTACTCTTTAAGCTTGTTGGGGAATGGCGCCGCGATTCTGCTCATTGTCATCGGCTTGATTAACTTTGTCAATGTGATGCTGACCGGCGTAGTGGCAAGGAAAAATGAATTTGCCATGATGGAAAGTATCGGCACAACGAAAAAGCAGATCAGGAAGATACTGACCTTGGAAGGCGGTATTTATGCCCTCATCTCTACGCTGCTGATTATGACCTTCGGCAATGCGTTTCTGCTGCTGGTGGCGGACGCCGTTCCCCACATAGCAAACTATGCGGTGTTTGAGTACCCTGTTGACTTGTCATCGGTTTGATTGCGGCAATCTTTGTGATCTGCCTGAGCGTTCCCGCCATTGTTTACAAGGCGACTTCTGATGAAACGGTCATTGAACGGCTGCACAATTTTGATAACTAAGTGAGTTTGCGGAACAGACGCAGCGCTGCTGCGTCTGTTCCTGCAATTTTGCATATTGAGGAAGGTGGTGCGTTTTACGGCTATGGCAAATATCTTTTTACTGGAAGATGATAAAATTTTGAGCAAAGGGTATTTCTATCGCCTAAAAAAAAAGGACGGGCATACGGTCACGGCGGTCTATGGCTATCTAGAAGCCTTGCAGCAATACCAAAAGCAAAAATATGATTTGTTCCTGCTCGATATTAACCTGCCCGACGGCAATGGTTTGGAATTTTGTAAGAAAATTCGGGAAACATCGGAAACACCTGTATTATTTTTGACCGCTAATGATACGGAAGAAGATATGTTGGAAGGGTTTGGCGTTGGTTGTGATGATTATATATCAAAGCCTTTTTCTATTGAAGTTTTACGAAAAAAAGTATTGGCAGTTCTAAAAAGAACCGGCATAGGAAAATTTCGTATGAAATACAGAGATTTAGAGTTAGATAAAGAAAAGTGTGTTGTTTTGATGAAGGGACAGGAAATACATTTGACCTCAACAGAATACAAATTGCTCCTTTATCTAATGGAAAACAGGGGAAGGGTTGTTACAAAGGCAATGCTTTTAGAACAGCTTTGGGATATAGACGGAAACTTTGTGGATGACAATACAGTGCGGGTGAATATTAAACGGCTGCGGCAGAAACTGCATGATGAAAATCAAGAATACATTGTGACGGTTTTTGGTATGGGCTACACTTTTGGAGAATGACGATGAAGCATTTTGGAATTTACAGAAAACTAATTTTAATTACAGGTACTGCCACAGCGGCGGTATCTATTGGTGTGTTCTTTTTTATGGAGGACATTCTTTTCCGTATGCTTTTTATCGTTTCCGCTTTTGTGCTTTTATGCGGCTTGTTGTTCCTAATGGACTTTCTGCACAACCGCTATAACGATAATCTGTTAGAGGAGATTACGCTGCTCATTGAAGCATTGGTAGAACAGCAGGAACGGATGGTCTTTTCAGAAGCTGAGGATACCCTGACCGCACGGCTGCAGCATCAACTTCTAAAACTCCGCAATATTTTAAAGGCACAGAATCAAATGCTGACACAAGAGAAAGAACAGATCAAAACTTTAATCTCTGATATTTCGCATCAAATCAAAACGCCCGTAGCAGCGGCAAACACTTTTGCACAGTTATTAGGTGATACAGGGTTATCCGATGAGGAGAGAAGTGAATATATTGCCACCTTGCAGATGTCCCTTGAAAAGCTGACTTTTTTGACAAACAGTTTGATTAAAATGTCCCGTTTGGAAAGTGGCATTATCCGATTGAAACCTGAACAAAACAGTTTAAATGATATTGTTATGCAAGCGGTGAAAACGGTTTATGCCAAAGCAAGGGATAAAAATATTACGATTACCTTTGATTGTGGGCAGACCTTTGAAGCCCTGCTTGATTTTAACTGGACGGCAGAAGCTGTTACCAATGTACTTGACAATGCTGTGAAATACACACCAAGCGGAGGAGTTGTGGACTTGAAAATCACCGAATATCCATCGTATTTGCGATTGGATGTATCCGATAATGGGATTGGTATTCCCGAAGAAGAACAGGCAAAGATCTTCGGCAGGTTTTACCGTGAGAAAAATTTTGCCTGCCGGCGGCGCTTCCATTCAGCAGCTATGACTGGGGCGTCTCCGGGGGAACAGATTTCTATCCTCTGCCGGATCCTTTGGCGATACCCGCAGGCAGGTTTAGGGAACCTATGGGCGGCCCTGCCCTGCAGCGAGAAAAGATGGTTGACGAATTTGGTGAAACATTATAAAATGATGTGGAGAATGCGGGTGAAGCTATGAAAGGTTATCAAGATAAATATACGATCGACGTGTGGAGGGGAAAGCCGCGACCTGGGGATTCTCCTCAGGTAACCATCCTCTATGTGGTTTTGGGGCTTGCTCCTTGCGCATCCAGGATAAAGGATCCCTTTGAATAAAGGGGACGCCTTTGTGGTGAATTACCATCAGCCTGCCAAGGCTGTAATTTCGGAAGGCAGCTTGGTGGCCGCCCTTTCTTTAGATATTTCACCTTGTGCCAAACAGCAGGGGGTGTCCCAAGCCTGGTTTTCCATGAGCCTCCAGGACCCTCAAGGCCATTGGTACCGCCAGCTCCGGCAACAGGTGGAAAGTTTGATTTTGGCCAGCACCACCCCAGGCCCAGCCTTTCCAGGAATTGGGCGCTTTGGGTGAATACTACTTTTTGGTGCAGCTGCTGTTCCGCCATTTTCCCAAACCGAGCCGGAAAAGCTGGACAAAGACAAGGACAAGGCGGCCCGGCTGCTTGCCCTTTGCGGGGCAGGGATCTGTCGCTGCAGGAAATGGCTGCGAAAATGTACCTCTCTCCCGCTGCTGTATCCAGATTGTTCCACAAGGTCACCGGGGAAAACTTTTCCCAATATAAGCAGCGCGTCCGTTTAAAGCAGGTGAAGGGCCAGCTGGTGGATGGGCAAAAGCCAGTGACGGTCATTGCCATGGAAGCCGGGTTTACCTCTTCTACCGTGTTCAACCGGGCTTTCAAAGAGGCCTTTGGGGTGACGCCCTCCCAATACCGCAGGAGATGCGGCAGCAGCAGGAAGAGGCCAGCCGGCAGTGGATATGCAGCAGGTCCTATTTTGGAGCAGGAGAAGCAACAGGATGACAAGTCCCACCCGGTGGAGCGGGTGGAGGCGTCCACAGAAGATGCGGTCCCATGGAAAAATGGCCTAACCGGGTGCTCAACGTGGGGCCTGCCCATTTGCTCAAAGCGCCAATATGCAGAACCAAGTGGATCTGTTGGCGGAACGCCTGGATATCGAATACATCCGGATCTGGAGCTTGTTCTCCCAGCAAATGATGTTTGAACCCTCGAAAGAGTTCAACTTCTCTTTTTTGGACGCTGTGTTGGATTTCTGTGGACCGGCGGCTGAAACTCCATTTGGACCTGGCCCAGCACCGGGATTTTTCCTTGGCCAGTGAGGCAGCGAAATCTACAGCCAGGACACACCGGAACAGCAGAACTGGTTCCAGTTGGTGGACGCCTTTCTCCACCATATCCGCCTGCGGTATACGGAACGGGTGGTTTCCCAATGGGTGTTCGAATTCTCTTTTTACCTCAACAGGCCGTACGATGCCGAAAACGGGCTGTCTGACTTGGAAGTTTGGGAACGGGGTATGCATTGATTAAATCTGTGTTTCCCAAAGCCCGTGTAGCGAATTATAGGTTGATTGCCTCCTCCCGGCCGGAGGAAGCGGAATCCACCATCCTTCAATTCTTGGGATGCGGCTGCCCTCCGGATATTTTCACTTCTGTTTGCTATCCCTATGACTATAGGGTTCCTTGGAGGAGCGGATTTACCAAAAGAAAATGACCAAAGTGGACAACCAGGATTTCCTGTGGGAGCAGACTGGTTTTTATCAAGCGGGTGCTTGCAGAACATGGGTTTGCCGGTGAGTATTGGGTGACAGACTGGGGCTTTAGCCTGGCCAACCGGAATTACGTCCAGGACAGCTGCTTCCGCGGCACCTCTATTTTGGAGGATGTGTTGAAATGCCAAGAGAGTGGACGCGCTGGGGTGTTTGCGCGTCGGATATTTTAAGCGCTTATGGCGACGCCAGCAATGTGCTTTCGGGGAGCGCGGGGCTTCTTTCCCAAACAGGGATCCGAAAGCCTGCCTACTACGCTTACCGGTTCCTCCATTCGTTGGGCCGGTATAAGCTGTGCCAAACGGAACACTGTGTGGTTACCCAGGAAGGCCGGGAGGAGATCCGTGTCCTTTGTTTCAATGGGAAAGCCCTTGGCCCCAAATACTATCTGTTGGAGGAGAACGCCCATCAACCGGACGATTTGGACGCCTTGTTTGTGGATTTGGAGCCTTTAGAGTTAGAGCTGACGATCCAAGGGCTGGAGGGGCGCCGAGGGCCTTATTATGTCCGCCAGCGGATCCTCAACGAAAAGCAGGAGCCCCTAAGAAAGTGGATCAGCCTGGGGTGTGTTTCCAGTTTGAGCCGGGACGATATCGAGTTTTTTAGAGCGCACTTCCGTCCCTGATGTTACGTTGAACCGAATTCCGGGAAAGGATGGCAAGCTGCGGCTGCGGGTACTGCTGGAACCCAATGAACTGCGGATCATCGTTATCAATTAGAACCAAAAATCTTTCAGAACATCCCGCATTTCCTTGCAGGATGTTCTGCTTTTTTAAATAAAATCTATATAAAATTTGCTTCAAAACGATTGCAAACTGGCAAAATGAAAAAACGACTAATAAATGTAAAGAAAAGTGGAAGTTTCCTCTGAAGAGAAAGCGTACAATACAATTCAAATAAAGCCTAAAAACAAGGCGCTTTGACGAATTGATCGTATTAATACTACTTTCCGGGAGGGACAAATACATGAAAAAATTAAAAGTCGGCATCATCGGATGCGGCGGCATTGCCAATTCCAAACACCTGCCCGCCCCCTTACATCCCAGAAGGACAAATGCGAGATCGTGGCGTTCTGCGACATCATCCGGGAGCGGGCCGAAAAGGCCGCCGCCCAGTACGGCGTGGAAGGCGCCCAGGTGTGTGAGGACTACCACGATCTGCTGGCCAATCCTGAAATCGACGTGCATTCATGTGCTGACCCCAACGTGGCCCACTGCCCCATCACGGTGGCGGCCTTTGAGGCCGGCAAGCACGTCATGTGCGAAAAGCCCATGGCGGCCACCACTGCCGACGCCCAGCTGATGATGGACGCCTGGAAGAAGTCCGGGAAAAAGCTCACCATCGGTTACCAGAACCGCTTCCGCAAGGATACCCAGACCCTCTTTAAAGCCTGCCGCAGCGGCGACCTGGGGGGACATCTACTTTGCCAAGGCCCACGCCATTCGCCGGAGGGCTGTTCCCACCTGGGGCGTGTTCCCGGATAAGTCCAAAGCGGGCGGTGGCCCCCTCATCGACATCGGCACCCACGCCCTCGACCTGACCCTGTGGATGATGGACAACTATGAGGTGGAGAGCGTGACTGGTTCCGTGTTCGAGAAGCTGGGCCACATGAAGGGAGGCCACAGTGGGCAATATGTTCGGGCCTTGGGATCCTGGAGAAGTACGAGGTGGAGGATTCCGCCTTCGGCTTTATCAAGATGAAAACGGCGCCACCATTTTCCTGGAGAGCGCTTGGGCCATCAATTTGCGTGGTCAGGAAGCCAGCTGCACCCTGTGTGGGCACCAAGGCCGGCGCTGAGATCATCGGCGGCATGAGCAAGGCCGAGGGCGAGTACGACCTGGTTTTCAACAAGACCGATTACGGCCAGCTCACCGAGGAGACCCTGTCCCCGGCGGCACCATCGCCTTCTTTGAGGGCAGTTCGACAAGCCGGAAGAGGTGGAGTGCAAGCAGTGGCTGGAAGCTATCCTCAACGACGGCGAGCCCCTGGTCAAACCGGAACAGGCTTTCACCGTCACCAAGATCCTGGACAACATTTATAAGTCTGCTGCCCAGGGCAAAGAGATCAAGTTCGCCTAAAGGGAAGGAGGGACAGCAGGTGTATCGCAACGAGAAAAGTGGCCCTAAGCGCGGCGTGGCGCTGTACAGTTACTCTGCCGAGTTTGGGTTTGAGAAGGACCTGGAGGAGTGCTTTGAGGATGTCCACGATATGGGCGCCCACGGCATTGAGATCCTGGCCAATATCCACATTGAGAATTACCCTATCCCACCCAGGAGTGGGTGGACAAATGGTTTGCCCTGTTGGATAAATACGAACTGGAGCCGGTGGAATACGGCCATTGGGTAGATTCCCACGTTCTCAGGGACCGGGACCTGACCACAGAAGAGTCTGTGGAGTTCCTGGCGGGACCTGCGGCTGGCCTCACCGGCTGGGATTTAAGATCCTGGACCAAGATGCCGGTGATCACCGACGACCTATCCCCGGTGGAAAACTGGCGGGAGATCATAAAAGGCGCGCTGCCCTTGGCGGAAGAGCTGGGGCTGGTGATGTGCCCGGAGATCCATCCCTCCAACCTGAAGGGCAAGATGGTGGGACTATGTGGAGTTTATCAAAGAGACCGGCACCAAAAACTTCGCCCTGAATATCGACTTCAGTGTGTTCCACCAAGTTTGGGAAGGGGAGTGGAAAGACCCAAAGTTCACCCCCCAATATGCCGGAAGACCTGATCCCGCTGCTGCCGTACATTGCCTGCCATGCCAAGTATTTCCATGTGGATGAGAACTTCCAGGAAAACCACCGTTCCCTATCAAGGGGAGATCCTGCACATCCTCATGGAGCACAACTGGGATACCTGTCTCAGTGAATACGAAGGGGCGGATAAAGTATGAATCTGGCTACGAAGTGGGGCAGATGCTCCGCCGCCACCACATCCTGATGAAGAAACATTCTGGGAGATTGAGGATGGGAAGGCAAATGGAAAAACAAGTGATCCAATCGGTGGGGTTCCGGAACCTCTATGAAATGGGAAAGCAATGGGGTTCCAACTGAAGATCCGGCTGCCCTATTATCGCGGCGTATTCTTAAGCCAGATCAAGGCGGGAAGCATGGTGGTGGATGGGGAAACCTTCACCATGAACAAATCCTCTGGCGCGTGGGGGGAAGAGTATACCGTCAGGAGATGCGGGAGGACGGGCACACCCATTGGCACCCTTTGGAGCCCGCGAGCTGATCGTGAAAAAAGAAGGCGGCCTGGCCCAGGGGTATCACGATATCAGGTTGGGTTCTGTGTGACCCACTCTTATATGCCCCCGGAAATGGAGGCCATGGCCGACCCTGACAAGCCAGAGTTTGTGTATATGCCTGAGTTCGGTCACAACCTCCATCAGCGCCGCCTCTTGATGGTATAAGGAAAGAGGGGATCTGAAAATGGAAAAAAGAATGAAAGCCGAAAAGATCGGCGCCCAGAAATCAGGGCCGGTCACCGGCGGCTCACATCGTCAACGGGGGCCTGGAAGGCAGTGCCCCACAACCTGACGCTGGACATCCGCCGGAACAAGCTGATCTACATATTGCTGATCGTGATCCTGGGATTTTTCGCAGTGTTCAATTACGCCCCCATGGTGGGCCTGCTGATGGCCTTCCAGGATTACGCCCGGCCCGGGGATCTTCGGCAGCGATTGGGTGGGCATGAAAAACTTTATCTCCTTCTTTTCCGGCCCCCTACGCCGGGCGCCTCATCCGCAACACCATCGCAATCGGCGTGCTGGATCTGGTTGTTAACTTCCCGGCGCCCATCATCTTCGCTTTGATCCTCAATGAGATCCACCAAAAGTTCTTCAAGAAAACCATCCAGACCATCAGTTATATGCCCTATTTATCTCCGCTGTGGTGGCCTGCGGCTTGGTTATGGACTTCAGAGGCCGGCGGCCCCGTTTCCGCGTTGGTTTCCAACATCACCGGCGGGGAAAGCGTGAACCTCATCAACCAAAAGCAGAACTTCTGGCTCATTTATGTTTTTGCAGAATATGTGGCAGGGCTTGGGGGTACGGCTCTATTATCTACCTGTCCGCCCTGAGCTCTGTGGAACCAGGAATTGTACGAGGCCGCCACGGTGGACGGCGCCGGCAAGTGGAAGCAGCTGCTCCACGTGACCATCCCCGCATCTCCACCATGATTATCATGATGCTGATCATGCGTATGGGCGCGTGTTCAGCGTGGGGCCGACAAGATCTGCTGCTGTACAGCCCCGCCATTACGAGTTTTCCGATGATCAACACTACGTGTACCGCATGGGCATGACCCAGGCCGACTATGGGCTGTCCACCGCAGTGGGCCTGTTCAACTCCGTTATAGGCACCATCATGCTGATCACCACCAACCAGATCACCAAAAAGCTGTCCGGCACAGCTATGTTCTAGGGGGAGGGAGCCAACGTGAAAAAGATCTAAGTTAAAACGGGTGTCGCCCTCCCGGGCGGTGTTCCTGGTAGTTGGTGCTCTTCCTGCTGGCCGTTGCCCTGGTGTGTTTCTTGCCCATCTGGCACGTGATCATGGCCTCCATCAGCAACCCCACCCAGGTGAACGTGTCCAAGGGGCTGATCCTTTTCCCGCTGGGAATATGGACACCACCGCTTACAAAATGCTGCTGTCCTACCAGAGCCTGTGGTCTCGAAGCTACCGGAACACCATTTTCTACATCATCCTGTCCTGCGCTATCACCGGGACTCTGACCATCGTTGCCGGGTTTGTGTTCTCCCGGAACAGGTTCTTCTACCGGAATACTTTCATGCTGATCATCTCCTTCACCATGCTGTTTAACGGCGGCATGATCCCCCTACATGGTGATCCGGAATATCGGCATGGTGGACACCATTTGGGCCTTGGTGGTGCCCGGCTCTCGAGCGTGTTCAACATCATCCTGATGCGCACCTCCATGCAGGAAATCTCCGACTCCTTGGAGGAGGCGGCCCGGCTGGACGGGGCCAACGATTTCATCATTATGTTCAAAATCGTGCTGCCCTTGTGCAAGGCCACCTTCGCGGTGATTATGCTGTTCACCATCGTGATGAAATGGAACGACTATATGTCCGCCCTGCTGTACCTGCCCACCAAGACGGAGTTGTACCCCTGCAGATGGAACTGCGGAAGATCTTGTTCCAGTCCACCAAGGAGATCACCTCCGCGTCGGACGTGTCCAGCTCGACGGTGTACGCCAGGAATGTGGAATATGGTGCCATTGTGATCTCCACCCTTGCCCATCCACCTGCCCATGAAGGCGTGATGGTCTCGTGAAGGCATAGAGGTAAATTTCAAACCGAAAGATTAACTATTAAAAAGTCAAGGGGTGAAGTGAAAAAGGAGATGGTCAAAAAAAGAGTATAGGAAATAAAGCTGCAGAGGAAGAAAAATCTGCAGCGGGGGAAAGGCTAGAGAAAGGGAAAAATCAGCCCTGAGAAAAATCGAAAGAATCGAGAAGCTTGAATAAGCCTTCCAGAAAGGCCCGGCGATCGGTACAGCAGCGGGAAAGGAAAATCAAAGCGGTGAAAAGGCTGCAGCAGGAGTGGCCGGTTTCCAGCTTCGCGTAGGCTCTGGTACTCATGAGAAGCCGGTCAGCCATCTGCTCTTGTGTTAGGTGCAAAGCGTCCCTTGTTTGCAGAAAAGAAACGCGCAGATAATCTTTAATTAGTTTGCGAAACGATTTCTTTCAGGTAAATCCCTTCTATTTCCAGAATTTACCAAAATTCTACAAAAGAAGGAACCAAGGGACATGAACCGAGGTTCAGGAAGTGGAAGGTAAGGTTTCTGTGACCTTCCATGGCGAAAATCAAACGCACCAGTTTCTTTGCAGCATGGGAAAGTGCGACATTGTAGTGTTTGCCCTCAGCCCGTTTTTTGGCGAGATAAGCGGTAAAAAGTCGGATCCCAGTGACAGACATATTTGGTCGCATTGTAAAGGGCATAGCGCAAGTATCGGGAACCACGCTTTTCCATGTGCGGGTAGCAATTTTTGAGCTGTCCGGATTGGTAAGTGGAGGGGGACATCCCGGCATAAGCCAACAGCTTGTCCGGGGAGTCAAAGCGGGTGAAGTCGCCGACTTCAGCCAGGATCATGGCAGCCATGCGGAACCCCAGCCCTGGGATGGTAGTGATAGGAGAATGAAGCTCATCCATAATAGATTGAATCTGCTCCTCGATTTCATCGATTTCACGATTCAGTTCACGGATGAGCCGGATGGTGTGCTGCAATTCAAGGGACTTGGCAGGCATCTGAGAGCCAATAGAGTTTTTGGCGGTATCTCGTATTTCAAGAGCCATATCCCGTTTGTAGTGACCATTGGAGGCGGTTTCGAGCAGTGCTTTCAGCCTCGCCAAATGGGCTGAGGCAATCTGTTTGGCGCCGGGGAACTCCTCCAGAAGTGCGTAAGCAGAGGCTATGTGAAGCGTGGGAACCAAGCTTTTCCAATTCGGGAAACAGGATGCAGACCAGTCGGGAAATAGAACTTTTCAGTTTGGCACGCTCTTTTACCTTGTCGAAACGGTATCTGGTCAGTGACTTTAATTCTTCGTTGTGGTATGCTGTATCAGTGTAGGGTTTGAGGCCCGCATCGGATAACAGCATAGAAGCAATCGTTCGCGCATCCACCCGGTCAGTCTTGGTCTTTCGCAGGCTGAGGCTCTTTCGGTAAAGATTTGTGCGCAAGGGGTTCAGGACATAGGTGGCCAGACCGTTGTCAAGGAGAAACCCGAGCAGATTGTAGCTGTAATGTCCGGTAGCCTCAAGCCCTACTCTTATTTTGTCCTGCGGTGCGCTACATTCCTGGATTCGCTGCAACAGACCGGTGAACCCATCCAGCGTATTTGAAATTGTGAATACATCTGCCAGAACTTCACCATCAGAGCTGACAATAAAGCAATCGTGCTTGTCTTTTGAAACATCAATGCCAACAGAAACTACCATAACAAATCCCTCCAACGATAAATATGTGATGCTGTATCCACAGTGCTCCTTACTTTTGTAGCCTTGTTCCATATAAACCGTCTGGCGGTATTTAACTGATCAACAAAAGTGTAAGGGGCTGTGGTTGGAACCTTTCTTGAACCATCTTGTGGTAGGACGCGATTACACCAATCCACAGCATCCCTTACAGTGTAGCACATAGTCCTTGGAGAGGGACTCTAATAACTACTACTCTGCGGCGGCGATGGCGAAAGCCAGACCAGCAGCGCGGCAAGCGCGTCCTCCGGGACAGGAACCAGCGAAACCGGCGACGAGGGCGGCATCCCCGAGGAGCCCGAAGAGCTTCACCCTGCCCATTTCCGAAGACGGCGCGGAACTGGATGTCTGGATCAACTACAGCGGCACCATCGTGGGCGATGTCAACGAGATCGCCGGCGTGCAAAGATGGAAGAGATGACCGGCGTCCACATCAACTGGACCCTGTTGCCCAGAACGAGCTTCAGGAAAAATTTGGCATCCTGCTCTCTTCCGGTACCTATCCGGATATTGTATATCCGGTTCCCTGTCCTATCCGGATGGCGTGGACGCCGGCATCGCCGATGGTGTTATCTACCCCGACCACGACACCTTGATCCGCACCTATATGCCCAACTACATGGCCTACCTGAGTCCAGTGAGGAAGCCCGGAAAGAGGCCACTTCCGACAATGGCAAGATGCAGGTGATCAAGTGCATTGTGGGCCAGGATTTCACCGCAGAGTCTGAGGGCACTTATCAGGGCTTGGCTTACCGCAGGACATTTTTGACGGCCTGGGCATTGAAGAGCCCACCACTGTGGAAGAGTGGCACGACGCCCTGGTGGCTGCCAAAAGAGTCCGGCATCGAGCATCCTTTATGATCGGCACCAACGGCGGCCTCCCATGTCCCTGGCTTGGGCGTGCAGCAGGGATGCCCGCCAACGGCACCTACGTCCAGATGGATGGCGACACCGTGGTTGGCATTGCCCTGCAAGATGGCTTTTGGTGAATACCTGAAACCATGAAGCAGTGGTATTCTGAGGGTTTGATCGACCCCAACTTCACCACCTTTGATTACTACCTGGACACCCCTGCTTCTGTGGAAGCAAACCAGCACGTGCTGTATAGCGACCTGCTTTCCGCTTTCTCCGGCAACAGCTACTACAATATGAAGATGGTCACCAACGAGTCCGCTTACCTGCAGCCTGTGGCGGCTCCGCGGCGGAAGACGGCACCACTTACCAGTATGGCCCCGTGTGGTGGCTGGTGACATGATGTTCATTACCACTTCCTGCGAAGACCCTGTCCTGGCGGCCAAATGGCTGGACTTCCTGTACTCTAAGGATGGCGAACTGCTGCTGTGGTACGGCATTGAGGGTGAATCTTACGAGCTGGATGAAGAGGGTATGCCCCAGTATACCGACGTGGTGTTTGACAACCCCGACAACCTGCCTCCCGCTGACTACCTGCAGAAGTACTCCCTGAACATGGGCAACGCCTGGATGGGCAAGAACAACTCTATCCTGCAACGCCAAGATCACCAGCGTCACCTCCGGCGGGCAGAACCTGCAGATGGATGCCGTGGAAGTGTGGAGCGCTCCTGAAGTGAACCTGTCTGTAGCCGTGGCTGGACTTTGACCGAGGAAGAGGGCGACGTGGTCAACACCACCGGTACCGCTGTAAACCACTATGATCGACGAGTACATCATCAACTACATCACCGGCGCGGACACCACCTCTTTGAGGACTTCAAGAACAACCTGGTTTCCTTTGGCTACGAAGACGTGATCGCTGCCTACCAGGCTGCTTTTTACGACCGCTACCTGGCCCGGTAACATTGGATAGAAAGTAAAAATTTCACAGCACGGAAATTGAGGTGGGAGGAAGCAGGCTAGAGCCCGCCCTCCCGCCCCTTTTTTTCTGCTTTTGAATGGCAATCAGGAGGAGTTATGAAAAAACTGTACGATGTGACCATCACTTTTGACCCGGCTTCCTATGACGGCCCTGTAGAGTCTGTGGCAGTGCGGGGGGAGTTCCTCTTCTACGAGAGCGGCCTCACCGGACACACAGACAAGACCGGCATGGTGGACTGCGACAAGAAGTACACCCCTCACCAGTATGCGGAGGGCCTGGACAGCATTTGGCCTGTACTGCGAGGAGATGCAAAAGGACGCCCAAGGCTTGTACCAGGTGAGTTTCCGCCTGCCCGCCGGGGTGTACCCCTACCACTTCCTCATCAATCCCCGGTTTGGGAACCCAGCACGCACCCCCCCGTTTTTTCTTGGAGCAACATGACCATGGCCGACGGTTCCCAAAAAGGGCTGCAAAATCTGGAAGCTGCCCTGGCTTGCGGGTTCTTAGGCCCGGAGAACCACGTCATGCCCGACCCCAAAATCCCCCGGTAGCCCCCACGGCCACCGGCAGCAGCAGAACAGCGAGCTGTATGTGGGCACGGAGGAGGAAAGCTTCTGCCTGCCCATTAGCGACAAGAGCAAGGCCGGAACCCTCACCTATCTGTCCTATAGCGACATCGATGGCAAGACCCAAAGTATGGCTGTCTACCTGCCCGCGAAGTTTGACAGGAACAAGACCTACCCGCTGATCCTGGTGTCCCACGGGGGCGGCGGCAACGAGGCCGACTGGCCCAGCCAAGGCTCCATCGGCAACGTGATGGACCACCTGATCGCCCAGGGCAAGACACGGAGGCCATTCTGGTGTGCATGAACAACCTGGGCTCATCAGTGGGATTTCGGCAAAATCGCCCGCAACTGCGAGGAGCGGATCATCCCTTCCTGGAGAAAGCTGTTCCCCATCTCCAAAGACACCAAGGACCGGGCCTTCTGCGGCCTGTCCATGGGCAGCATGACCACCTGTATATGTACATGCAATGCAGCCATGTCTACGACTATTTCGGGGCCTTCTCCGGCGGCATCGCCCCCCGGCCATGAACAGTTCACCTAGAGGGACCCCCCATCTGAAAGACGTCGCCTTGATGATCGGATCCGCTGAGGAGGACATCGCATACAACGAGAGGAGGAGATCGGCGTGCCCCCCACCATCCGGGCGCTGGAGGCCAAGGGCCTGCCCCCCATCCCCTACTTCGTCACCGGTTTCCCACGACTGGTTCTGCTGGCCCCAGATGTTCCAGCACTTCGCCGAAGCCGTGCTGTGGAAAAGGAAAATCTATAATGGTTCGATCAACCTTTTGAGGAAGAGAGGAGAATTTTACAATGAGCAAGTATAACAACGAGTACGTCAAAGGTGTATTAAAGACCCAAAGGCACCCGCTTTGTCAACGAGGATGGCCAGGAGATTATCCTCCACGGTTGCGGCGTGGCCAACTGGAAAACGTGGAAGGCTTTATGATTGGTTCCCGCCCCTGCCCATGAACAAGTTCAAGTTCATCCTGTTCCGGGCCCGGTGAGACCATAACCCCGAGCTGGACCAGCCGCCGGTTTGTCAGCCAGCAGATCCGGGAGCTGTGCGGCCAGAAATACCCTGACACCTTCTGGGACCGCTGGGAGGAGAACCACCTGCCGGGAAGAGGATATTGCCCTTTATGGCGGAAATGGGCTTCAACTGCGTGGGTCGTCCTCAACGCCAACGCCTTGCTCTATGAGGAGCCCGGCCTCAATGGAATGAGGGCGGCTTCGGCCCGGCAACGTGATCGACTGGTGCGCAGAAGTACCATATCTATGCCATCCTGGATATGCACGGCGTGGTGGGCGGCAACAACGGCGCCACCGGCGACAGCCTGTTCTGCGAGTATCCCTCCGTGTTCCTGGATGCCGAGTCCAGGGACCGCCAGGTGGCCCTGTGGGAAAGATCGCCCGCCGGTTTGGCCACCGCTGGATCGTGGCCGGCCATGACTTGATCAACGAGCCGGTTTCCTCGCCCATCCAGCATGAGTATATCCCCTGTTGGAGGCCTATTACGATGAGTGCATCGAGAAGATGCGCAAGATCGACAAGAGTCCATCTTTTTCCTGGAGGGCGCTAAGTATGCCCGGGACGCCCGACTTCAACCGGCAGTACGATCCCGAGTTGCCACACTGGGCCATCTCCATCCATCTGTATGGAGCTTCCCCGGAGATCAAAGACCTGTATCACAAGTTTGAAACAGGAAGAGCTGAATGTGCCCCTGTGGCTGGGTGAGTGCGGTGCCGGCGCCATCAATGACGCTGTGTTTACGACATTTTGCGCCCATTACGGTATTACCTAGCCATTTCCAGGGCGGGCGCTATGTCTTCCCCATGCAGAAAGCGCATATCGCCGTACCGCTGCGCAACGCGCGCTACACCGGCGTGAAAGCCGGTATCGTCAACTGGCCGGTTTCCACCGTGCGCCTGGTGGGCCGCAGTTCCCAGGAAGTGCAGAGTGCCGCGGACGACATCCTGCGCACCTGGCGTGATTACAGCGATACCAGCGTAGATATCATCGCCCACACCGGCGATACCCCGCACAACACCGTCACCCCCATTCTGCACTATGATGAGAATGACGGCTACATTCTGGACCTGGCGCTGCGCAACAACCGCACCACCGAACAGTATCCGGACGGCATCTTCCACCCGCACAAGGAATACCACAACATCAAAAAAGAGAATATCGGCCTGATTGAGGTAATGGGCCTGGCCATCCTGCCCGCCCGCCTGAAAGATCAGAGCGCCGCCATTGTCGATATCCTGACCGGTTCCGCCCCCAACACCAGCCGCGAAGCTGGCAGCCCGCTGGCTGTACACGCTGACTGGATCGATGGTCTGATCAAAAAGTACGGCACCGGCCTGAAGCGTGAAAAAGCCGAGGCTGTTCTGCGGGATGAGATCGGTATTGTGTTCAGCCATGTGCTTGAAAACGCCGGTGTCTTCAAGCAGGATGCCGCCGGGCAGGCAGCTTTCCTGAAATTTATGGAAAGCGTTGGTTACCGTAAGGCATAAAATGCGCGTTCCCGCCAAAAGCGGCAAAATATTTTTGATATCCTGCAAAATACACCTTGACAAAAGGCGATTCTGCTTGATATAATAAGTTGCTGTGTCAAGCAAGACACACATCCTTGCCCTTGCGTAAAGGCAAGGGCCTAAAGTCCAAAAGGAGGTGCACAGAAAATGGCTAAGTATGAAACCATGTTGGTTACCAGTTCTGCTCTGGATGAGGAGGCTTCCGCTGCCCTGATCGGCAAGTTCAAGTCCCTGATCGAAGCAAACGGTACGATCGATTCTGTCGATGATTGGGGCAAGCGTCGTCTCGCCTACCCCATCGAAGACGAAACCGAGGGCGTTTATACCGTGATCAAGTTCACCAGCGAGCCGGATTTCCCCGCAGAGCTGGATCGTAACTACCGTATCACCGAAGGCGTTCTCCGCAGCATTATCGTTGCCGAGGAAGCCTGATTGAGCGCCACGCACCCTGGTGTGCGTGTTGGGAAGGAGTAACTGAATTATGCTGAATGTGGTTGTTCTTATGGGCCGCCTTGTTGCGGACCCGCAGCTGCGCCAAACGACGACCGGCAAAAACGTGGCTTCGTTCCGCGTTGCCTGTGACCGTGGGCGCCGCGATGCCAATGGCCAGAACCAGGCCGACTTCTTTGATGTTGTTGCCTGGGACCGCTCCGCTGAGTTTGTCTGCCGTTATTTCCAGAAAGGTTCCATGATTGCCATTGATGGCCGTCTGCAGAGCCGTAACTATCAGGATAAGAGCGGCAACAACCGCACTGCGATCGAGATCGTGGCCAGTAACATTAATTTTGTTACGCCCAAATCCCAGAATCCCGCTGCTGGTATGGGCGCGCCGATGGCGTCCGCTCCGATTCCTGCAGCACCGGCTGATTATTCCCGTCCCGCAGCGCAGCCCGCTGCTCCCGCCTATTCGGCTGGCAGCAACGATGACTTTGCACTGATTGAGGACGAGGGCGATTTGCCGTTCTGAATCGATTATACCAATTTTACAAGGAGGTAACCGGATCATGGCTATGGATCGTTCTTCTCGTCCGATGCATCGCGGCCGCAAAAAGGTTTGCAGCTTCTGCGTTGATCGCATCGACCGCATTGATTACAAGGATCTGCCCCGCCTGCGCAAATACGTCAGCGAGCGTTCCAAAATCATTCCCCGCCGCGTCACCGGCACTTGCGCTTTCCATCAGCGCGAGCTGACCGTTGCTATCAAGCGTGCTCGCCATATGGCTCTTATGCCGTACGTCAGCGATTGATTTTAACGGCTGCTGAATAAGCACAGCAATCCCCCGCCGCTCAGGCTGCAAGGCCTGCGGCGGGGGATTTTTGTTTGGTTGATTTTTTATAAATAATAATGAATAGAGAATAAAGAATCATGTTGGTGCGCCGCCCGCGGCGGCGCGAATAAACGCGGCCCCGGCACAACAGGTTGTCTTTCCTGTAATGCCGGGGCCTTAGATTTATTTTTCTGCCGTTGCCCGGTGGCACAACAGGTTGTCTTTCCTGTTAATGCCGGGGCCGTTTGCCCCGGCGATATACACCGTCACGACCGTCTCATCTTTTCTGCCGTTGCTATCACGGTGCTGCTGTTGCAGCAGGGTCTGTGCTGTCCGCCCAGTTGGGCTGTTCGGAGGGTGTGGGCGATGAATCCACCGCAAATGCATCGTTGCGTGCCCCGGCGATATACACCGTCACGACCGTCTCATCTGCATCAAACTTGGTGCCTTTGCTCACATCGCATTTTACAACGCAGTTCTCTGCGTACTGGCCATCGTTTTCAATGATCTGCATGCTATAGTTGATGCCGCCACCGGCACCTGGCCCGTTACCAGTCGGTAAGTGACCGCCGCCAGAGCGTACACATCGGTGTACCGTCCAGAGAATTCCGCCGCTGAATACTGTTCCGGTGCCGCATAGCCGGGGTAAAGCTGGCTTTTCAGCTCGCTGCCTGCCGTGCGCAGGGCCAGCGTGCCATACCCGGTCAGCCGGGCGGCACCGTCAATGGGCAGCAAGATGTTATCCGGGCAGATGCCGCGGTGGATCAGCCCGGCCTTGTGAAGCAGGGCCACCCCCTCCATCACGGGCTGCAGCAAGGTTCGGGCCTCCACGGGGTCA
>VOFH01002081.1_pt1 | contig 20699 bp, 36 predicted proteins | sample 5384091 | NCBI WGS metagenome assembly VOFH01 (sample SAMN12384727, study PRJNA508395) | human gut metagenome | isolation source: healthy gut G | host: Homo sapiens
GATCAGCGCGACGTCAGGCACATCAAAAGCCTTCTTCCCCTTCTTTCAGCCTTCATCAGCCATCCTTTAAAGACCGTTTTATTTTCTGATCAAGTCTTCCAGAATAGTTCTCCCGCTTGCTTGTATCGACGTATAGACAAGTGCGCCGTTTGCCTTGCCGCCTGATTTAAAAACCGGAACCGCTTCGATGCACCACGGACACTTAGCCTTGCCGTAATAAATCCAGCGCAGCTGATTCGCCTTGTTCGATTTTTTCCAGCGACGCCTCCAGACTGATTTCCACGAAAGCGTTCTGTTCATCATCAAAGCCTTCGTAAGCGCTCATATCGGCGGGATTCTCATTGACCGCTGAGGGGATTGTCGGCGAAGGCGTTGGAATTGGCGTCGCTTCTGCGCTTGGCGTCGGCGCAGTCGACGCTGACAGGTGCTGGGCCGCACAGCCGCCTGAAAACGTACCGTTGTCAGCAATAAAATCATTATCTTCTTCATAACAGCTCTCCGTTAAACGCGCGCTTATAGCTGCCCAAAACCTTCACTTCCAGACAATGCTCCCGCACCTCGGCGATCGCTTCCTGGGTTTCATGCGTCAGGCGCCGTCAAAATCAATATAGAAGCAATACTCAAACATCCGCCCGCGGATCGGCCGGGATTCCAGCTTAAGCATGTTGATGCCGCGCTGGGCAAAGACGCGGATAACCCCATACAGCGCGCCCGGTTCATGATTGACGACAAAATACATGCTGATCTTATCCGCGTCGAAACGAGCGCTGCCTTTCGCCACGCAGAAAAACCGCGTCGTATTCAGCTGATTGTCCTGCACCGCTCCATTAAAATCGGCAGGTGGTAATACTCCGCCCAGCGCCGCTTTCGTGGGATCCTGGCACTGCGCGACATATTCGACGCTTTTGCCGTATCCTGATACGTCACCGGCTTGATCCACGGATGCCGCGCGAAGAAGCCGGAGCATTGATCGAGCGGGCTCAGGATGGGAATAGACCTCGCGCAGATCCTCCGAGCTTTGTGCCCGGCAGACCGATCAGCTGCTCGTCAATCCGCACTAAAAATCTCGCCGACCGCGAAGATATCGCTGTCCAGATCAAGTTCGCAATGATGCCGGTCGTTCTCTACCGGCCAGGGCATAATCGATCGCCCTCGCTTTTCCACGTCGGCGATGATCGCCGGAAAATTAGCGTAATTGCAGGCTGTAAACGATCTGTCCAAAAACTGCTGGGCCGCGATTTCGCTGAAGGTGCCGTGCGCCCCCTGATAGCCCACCTTGATTTCTTTTATCCATGTTCATCCTCCAAAGTGAATTTATTGTATCATACTTTTTTCCGCTGCGAAGGCTGGATTTGTATTGACCGGCACTTTTCGATATAATGTAGGCATGAAAAAATCGCATGTTTCTTTCAAAAACGGAACTGGCCGGCGGCGTACTGTTTTCCGCTCTATACGCTTTTTCTGATCCTGCGCGACGATCCTGTATCGACGAATTTGTCCTGGGTCGGCAACGGTCTGGGCTACCGGCTGTTGATTTTTATATGGGCCGTGAGCGGGGCGCTGGTGTTTAGGGCGATGATCCGCGCACTGGCAAAGGAGCTGAACGTCAAGCTGTCCGGTAAATCGGGCTTGTCTTTCTGTTCATGGTGCTCTCGATGGCCGTTCCCTCATCTTCCGGATTCCTTTCCTTTTCTGGCACAGCTGCATATCCTCGTCAGCAATCTTGCCTTTATCGGGTTAAACGTTTTGATTCTGTATGTCTTCGTCGTCGGAAAACAGTACCGCTGGCAAATCGGAGCTTGGGGCATCGAAATGACGGCCGCGATCCTGATCCTCTGCGCGCTGCTGTACGTCAGCTTTTTCTCAGCGTGAACTCCTGCTGGAAATGTTTATACCCGCGGCGATGGCATGGTCGCTGATCGCGGCCCGCCGCCGTTGTCTTTATTAAACCGCGCAAATTTCAGCTGATCCTTCTTTCAACCTTGCCTGATCTTAAACGACAAAACTAAAGCCCTGAGCCTTTTTTCCTTGAAGCCGATCCGGCGCAAAGACTATAATAAGTTCACATTAGGAACAGGTGACAAGGTATGGAAGACAAAGCGTTTTTATACAGTTACGAGTTTGCCCAGCAATTTAATCTGACGCGGCAGGCCTTGATTTATTACGATAAAATCGGTCTGTTTAAGCCTTATACGACAAGTCAAAGCGGGTACCGGCTTTACGCGCGCGAACAAAACCAAAGCTGATCGAGATCCTGCAGCCTGAAAGATTCGGGCATGCCGCTGACGGATATCATGCAGGTAATGGAAAACAACAGCGCGGATTCCATCCTGCCCTTTTTGACAGTCAGATCGCAAAGCTGGATGAACAGATTCTTCAGCTGCAGATGAACAAGCTCATTCCACCATCGTAAAATGTATTACCAGTCGTTGTTCGGAAAAATATGAGCTGAACAAAATTTTCGAGTGCGAAGAAACGGACAGAACCGCTTTTTTCGCGCCTTTTGATCTGTCTTTAAAGGAGGATCCGATGATCGACGCCGCCTATCGTCAATGCGTGGAGCTGACATTGCAGTACACGCAGGTTCACTTTCAGGGCTGCGGCATCGTGTTTTCGCAAGGGCGCCTGCATCAGCAGCGACCCTTACCGGGGAGCGACGGCGTCTTTTTCATGATCGGCAATCTTTCCGCCGATCACCCGAACCTGACCCTGCCTGGCGGAACAAAGGTTAAAAAGTATTTCTACGGCAAATCCCGGGCAATTTGATCTGATATGCGACGTCATGCGCTATATCCGGGACCATCCTTTAGGGCAAGCGGCAACCTAGGCCGCACAACATCGTGGGAAAATCATTACGTGGGCCAGAATGATTTAAGCCTGCTGGAAGTGCCGGTGCGGAAAGTGGATTAAAGCAAACGGAATATAGAAGACCCTCGCGGATTCGTTTTGGGACGCGCAGGTCTTTTTTTTGGACTTCAATTTCCAGTGAAATTGTCCCAGCTGATCATTCATCATTCAAAGAAGCAAAAGACTTGACTGTATTGCAGCTATACAGTTTATCGTTAAGGGCACAAGATGCTGAAAGGCATAGGAGGTAATGAAAATGAAAAAGTATTTATCCTTATTCTTAGTTCTGGCACTGCTCGCAGGATGCGACGCGCCTGCTGAAAAGAGCCGGCATCACGCCGGAAACCACCCCGGAAATGACGCCGGAAACATCGCCGGAAGCGGAAAAAAATCGCAACCAGCGGTAAATACATCGTTAACAACACGACCGGCGAAACGATTACGGAGCTGTATATTTACAAGACGGGCGCGGAAGACAAAGGCAAGAACTACGCGGAAGGCGGTCTGGCTGACGGCGAAAGTGTAACGATTGAAGTCAGCGTAGACGCCGGGGAAGCGGAAGGTTATGCGCAGACGCTGGAATTTGTCAATGAAAGCGGTCATATGGAAAACAGCTTCAGACGCTTCACTTGGGAAGAAGTCGGCATCAATCTGCTTGCGGAAGGCGCTGATGCTTACACCTCGGCAACTCCGTTCCAGTTCGTTCCGGCGTGCCAACTAAGCAACAACCATGAAAAAGATGGCTTTGCCAGGGTTACCCTGAGCTGCCATCTTTTTTATTGATTCTTTATTTTAAGACAGGGCTTCGCGGTCCCTGGCAGGCAAAATCTGCCGCTTGGGACGGGAATATCTTTAACTGAGGATTGGTGATCTGGAAACAATACGCCTGCAGGACGCCGATCACGACAAACCGCTGATATTCGCGCGGACGTTGCGGCTCGATCAGGCCGTCCTTCAGCGCCTGATCCAATAAGAGATCGATCATCCGATCATCTGCCGCATGATTTTTTCCATCGTTTCTCGCTGACGTATTGCTTCAGTTCGCGCTTGCCGACGCTGGACAGCAGCGTCTGAAACGGAGAAAACTGATTCAGCGCTTTTTTCCATGGCTGTCAACAGCTGCCGGAAACCTGCCTCAAAGCCCTGATCAAATTGAAGCAGGCCGCAGAAGCTGTCAAACTCCTTGTGGAAGGTAAACATCAAGGTTTTCCCGGATAATTTCTTCTTTGGATGAAAAGTATTCATAACAGGTGCCTTTGCCAATCCCGCTGGCTTCCGCGATTTCCGAAACCTTTAAATCGTTGAGGGAACGTCCCTCATTGCCAAGGCTGATCACGCCGAGGTAAACCTGTGTCTTTTTTCCTCATTCATGGGCGATTTCTTCCTTGGCTTTTTTACGGTCTTTGCGCCGGCTTGTCACTTCGATCATGATTGGTACGACAAACAGCGTTAACAGCGTTGAATAGGTCAGACCGCCGATCGTTACGATCGCCATGCCCTGCATCATATCGTCGCCCGTCCCGCTTCCCAACGCCATCGTCGTCATCGCCAGAATGGTCGTCATTGCGGTCATCAGGATCGGACGCAGACGGGTCCGGCCGGTTTCAATGATCGCCTCGCGGGTGGAGCGGCCTTGTTCTTTCAACTGGTTGGCATAGTCGATGAACACGATGCCGTTGTTGACAACGACACCGCAGAGGACAAGAAGCCCAGCATCGCGACGATGCTTAATTCCTGACCTGTGATCAATAAGCCCAGAAACCCTCCGGTAAAGGCCAGCGGAATCGTAAACATAACGATAAACGGCGACAACAGACTCTGGAACTGCGCGACCATAATCATATAAATGAACGCGATCGCCAACAAAATCATCTGGATCATCGTGACCATCGTTTCCATAATCGTTTCATTTTCACCGCTGAATTCCAGGGTCACAGACTCCAGGCAGCACGCTGGTATCCAGCTGTTTTTCAACATCCCGGCTGACCAGGGTGACGTTGTAGCCTTCCTTGATCGTACCGCTGACATTGACAAAGCGGCGGGAATTCTCACGGTAAATGCTGTTCATGCCGGTGCCGTTTTCAATGTCGGCAATCTGCCACAGCTCGATTTCCTTTTCTTCCTGATCCTGAGTGCCCTTCAGCTTCAGATCCTGAAGATTGTCCAGCTGCGTTAAGGCGGCCGCGTCCTGCACGATGACGACCGGATAGTCCTTATCCTGAATCGCCAGCGTCGTGCTGGTGGTTTTCCTCTTTCATGCCCCCCCACACCGTTTGGTACACCTGAGCTACGGTTAAGCCGTATTTCATCGCTTCGTTCTTATCGACAATGACGCGGACTTCCTTAACCGGATCCTGCTGGCCGTCGTCTACGATATCGATGCCTTCGATCTGCTTCAGCTGATTGCCGATTTCGATCGCCGAGGCCTGCAAAACTCGTCCAGATCGTCGCCATACAGCGTCATCGCAACGCCGGCGCCGCCCAGCACGCTTAAATCCATATTGCTAGTGGATACCTTCGCATCCACGGGCAGATCCGCCAGCGCCTGCGGAATCTGGGATTCCATTTTCTTCGTATCCGCTTTTTTCTTCAGTGATGATATAGAAGGTCGTCGAGGTATTGCCGCCTCCGCCCATCATCGTGGACAGACCAGCGCCGCCGCTGGTGACGCCGACCGTATCGACCCCTTCGACCTGCATCAGCCGCTCCATAACCTGATCGTACATCGCGAAGCATTCCTTATCGGTCGCTTCTTCATTCTGCAAAGCGACGCTGACGGACATCTGCCCGGAATCCATGGATGGGATTAACGTCATGCCCATGTTTAGGACGCCCACCGTGCTGAAGATCAGCGGCGCGATGACGCCGCCCATAACGATCAGCTTGTGACTCAGCGACCATTTTAACAGCCGGGTGTAGCCGTTGACCAGTTTTCAAAAAGCCTTGTTTCGTTTCTTTTTGTTTTTTCAAAATTTTGCTGGCAAGCATCGGCACCAGCGTCAGGGGGCGACGATCAAGGAGGCGAGTAACGAATATGCGATCGTCAGCCCCATATCCCAAACATCTGCCGCGCCAGTCCGGTCGCAAAGACGATCGGCAGGAAAACGCAGACAGTCGTCAGCGTGGACGCGATGATCGCTCCGGCAACCTGCTTAGCGCCTTCAATCGCAGCGTCGATCAAGCCGATGCCTTCATTGCGCATGCGGTAGATATTTTCAATGACGACAACCGAGTTATCGACAAGCATACCGACGCCTAAGGCCAGACCGGACAGCGAGATCAGGTTCAGCGTCACGCCGCTGAAATACATCAGCACCATCGCGAACATCAGTGAAATTGGAATGCTCAGGGCGATGATCACCGTCGGTTTAAGATCGCGCAAAAACAGAATCAAGACGATAATCGCCAGAATTGCGCCGTACAAGAAATTCTCCAGAACGGAATTAACGATCATGTCGATATAGACGCCCTGATCCATCAGGGTTGAGAAATGTAGTCCTTCGTACTGTTCGCTCAGCTTGTCAAAGGTTTTATGGATTGCCTTGCAGACATCGGCGGTCGAAGCGGTCGAGCTTTTCTGGAAGGAAAGCATGATGCCTGGATTGCCGTTGACACGGGTGTATAATTCATCGTTATTGTTGACGATCTGAACGCTTGCCAGATCCTTCAGACGGACCTCTTTCAGCCCGTCGATATCCATTGACATCAGAAGCAGGTTTTCCACTTCTTCCAGCGACGCGAACTGATCGCCGACCTTGATCAGCAGCGAATCGTCATTGGACGCGATATAGCCGGCCGGCATCGAAAAATTTTCCGCCGTCAGCATCGTTGAGATCATGCTCGGCGAGTGCTTCGAAATATTGGCTTTTTTCAGCGCCTCATCGCGCGCATCGGCAATCTGCTTCAGTCCGTCCTCAATCTGCGTCTTCGCGGATTCCAGCGTCGTTTTGGTCGAGGAAATCGTCATTTCGCCTTTGGTGATCTCTCCCGCGGCCGTCAGCTTGCCGGATTCCAGCTTCGACTGCAGACTGTTGAGATCCGAAACATCGATACCGGCCTGCGTCAGCATCTTTGCTGGCCGCCTGCTTAACTCCCTCAGCCGTCATAATTTCTATTTCAACGTTGCTCAGCTTAACCTTTGCGTCGTCATATTTCCCTACCATTTCGATCATCGAATCCAAATTTTGGGAAAGCGCATTGAGCGCAGGCAAAGTTTGATCGATCATTGTTACAGCGCCGTTGAGAACTGCTTTGACCTCTCCGTAATTGGTCATAGGCGCCAATCCATCGGGTTGTAAACTGTTTAATATCAATAATATCCCCTCTGGCAAAGGAGTATCTGCGGTTGTGGCATCGTCAGCCATTTCTTCAATCGAAGTTTTATAATTTTCCAGAACTTCCTTGCTTTGCGTCATTTGGGTAATTATCGAAGGCACACTCTGTAAGTATTTCAGCAAATCGTCATTCGTTGCATCAGACATTCCTGGAATTTGTCCTCATGACTGATCCACGCCCTTGATGATTTGTTCAAAAGCGGCTTGCTCCGCCTTCAGCTGGATGATCTGCGAATCCATCGCGATCAGATTCGTCGCCGCCTGTCGCAGCTGAACGGAAGACTGCGCCAGCTTGTCATAGGTTTCGTTTTTGTGTTGGATAATTCTGATTCGCCGTCGGTAATCTTCTGCAGGCCATCGTTGACCTCCTGCAGCTTTTCCCGCAGTTCCCGCTCGGATTTAGCCAGTTCCGAATCGACGCTGGCCAGCACCTTGTTGTTGATTTCATCGATCTTGTCATGATCGAGCACAATCTGCACGGTTTCTTCCAACAGACCTGTCGGATCCACGGACGCGACGCCCCGGGTCTTTTTTCCAGTTCCGGAACGACTTTCTCATTGACAAAATCGCTCAGCCCCTGCAGATCCCGACCGTCGTAATCCGCAGTAGCCATCATGATCGGCATCATATTCGGGTTGATTGCCATCAGTGTCGGATTCGATACCGTTTCATCAAGATATCCCTTCACTAAGTCGATCTTGGCATTTAAATCGATCATCGCCGTATCCATATTGGTATCGTCGGCAAATTCCAATATAATTAACGATAAGTTATCTGAGGAAATCGAACTCATATTTGACAGATTCTCTGTCGTACTGACCGAGGATTCCAAAATCCGCGTCAGACTCGTTTCCACTTTCTCGGCGCTGGCTCCTGGGTAGGTCGAATAAATCACGACATAGGGCGCTCCATTTCGGGCAGGAGGTCAGTTGTTGAATTCATAAATGAAATCACGCCCAGCAAAGCAGGCACATGACCACTCCACGATCACAGTATAGGGTTTCTTAACACTAAACTTAGAAAACATAGGCCTCTCCTTTTTCCGACCGACTGGTCGGTCACTTGCTATTGTATTCCTATCGCTTTTTAAAATACAATCGACAAACGAACGAATTTATCAAATTTTAATGGATTCTTTTTTCCATCTTGCGTTTATAGAAAGAAAATCCTGCCGCAAGACAGGATTCGAGAAAATAGAAGGTGTGAAAAAGGCCTGCTTGAAGTGGAATCGAAACCTTTCCTTCTTAAAGGGATCAAGATGCCAGACGGCGTCAAAGTAAGCGAGGGCTGGGAATGAAAGATCAGGCTTCCACCGGATCTTCGTCCTCCGCGCTGGTTTCCAGCAGCTGCGCTGCCTGGACTGGATCGAGCTTATCTACGGCCTTTAGCTTGCGCTGAATCATGCGCGTGCGCGTGCCGACCAGCTTGTCAAGTTCTTTATTAGCCTGATCCAAACGCTGCTGGGTCGCTTCCAATACGCTGTGGAATTTGTCAAATTCCGTTTTTCACCGCGCCCAAAAGAGTCAGACTTCGCCTGCTGCGCTTTTGGATCGCCAGCGTCTTAAAGCCCATCTGAAGGCTGTTGAGCAAAGCGGCCATCGTGCTTGGTCCGGCGATGTTAACGCGGTAATCGCGCTGCAGCGTTTCGACTAAGCCGCGGTTGACGACTTCGGCGTAAAGACCTTCAAAAGGCAAAAACAGAATCGCGAAATCCGTCGTGTAGGGCGGTTCGACGTATTTGTCATGGATATCCTTGGCAAAGGAACGAATTCGCTGCGACAGGACGGATACGGCCTGCGTCACCGCTTCCTGACTGCCGGAATCATAGGCGTCCTGCAGATGAACATAGGCGTCCGCCGGAAATTTGGAGTCGATCGGCGCCCATACCGGCTGATCGTCCTCGCCTGGCGACTTGATCGCAAATTCCACGACGTTTTTTGCTTCCCGGCACGGTTGCGATGTTGACGGCGTACTGCTCCGGCGACAGAATTTCTTCCAGAATCGCGCCCAGCTGAATTTCGCCGACGATGCCGCGCGTCTTAACATTGGACAGCACCTTCTTCAGATCCCCGACGCCGACCGCCAGCGTCTGCATCTCGCCCAGGCCCTTGTAGACCTGTTCCAGCCGTTCGTTGACCAGCTGGAACGACTGTGTCATCTTATCCTCCAAGGTTTTCTGCGAGCTTTTCGTCGACGGTCTGACGCATTTCATCCAGCCGGCGGTTGTTGTCCTGCTGGATCGCGGTCAGCTGCTTTTCTATCGTCTGCCGCATGTTCTCAAGCTTCTGCTCGCTGCCGGCTTCAAAGGTTTTCAGCCGGTTTTCCAAAATGCTGAACTGGCTGGCCATCGCGGTGCTCAGCGTGTTCTGTTTCTCGGAAAGCGACTGGCTGATCTCTGAAAACTTGCGGCTCTGCAGCTCGGAGATCTGACGCTGATTGAGCTTAACAAGGTGCTCAGCGACTGCAAAGCATCTCCCCTGGGTTTCCTGCTGCTTTGCAGAATACTGCGGTTCATCGCGTCCAGCTTCTGGCCCTCCGCTCGAAACGCGGTCTGTTGATTCGTTCCCAGCATTTCTCCGACAAATTTAACGGCGTTCTGCGCGGCGCTGACAATTTCCTGACGGCTCTGCCGCTCCTGCTCCGCCAGCGCGGTCTGCGGCGCCGCCAGCTTTTTCTCTACATTCTGCGATTCGAGCCGCTGCAAACGCTGGTTGACGCGGATCAGCTGAATACCGCAAAACAACGCCACGCCGGCCGTCGCCGCCGTCAGAATCAAAATTCCTGTTTCCATAGATCTGCTTCCTTTCTCATGCAAACTGCCGGACTTCGCCGGCAGCTGTGGTACTTTTATCATATATAAATCACGCTTAAATATCAGCCCCGGTAATCCGGTCTGTTTAAGCCTTTTAAACTTACGCGAACAGTCATCGCGAAAGATAACCGGTCTAATTCTGGCAGTGCTTGTTCATCCAATCCGTGATTTCCTTCAGCCGCTTAACGCGGTGCAGCGGCTTTCCGCTGCGGGAGAGCTCGTGATTTTCGCCTTTAAACAGACAGGCACGGGCTTCGATCTTCAGCATTTTCAGCGCTGTGAACATTTCCATCGCCTGCGATACGGCGCAGGTGTAGTCCTCAAACGAATGGATGAACAGCGTCGGTGTCTGGCAGAAGTCCGCGTATTTCAGCGGCGAGTGATCCCACATCTTTTCCATGTGATCCCATGGCTTGCCGCCGTCATGCAAATCGTCGTCATAGCTGATCCCGGAAGTGCCGTAATCGCTGATCCAGTCGGAAATGCCGCTGGCTGGCAGCGGCCGCGAAGCGATGGGTATGCGTGATGATCCAGTTGGTCATATAGCCCCGTAGCTGCCGCCGGTAACGCCTAGCCGCGCGGATCGATCTGCGGATTCTGAGCCAGGATGTGATCGGTAAACTCCATGATGTCCTCATAATCGATCGTTCCGTATTTTAAGCGCAGATCCGCGAACGCATCGCCATAGCCGTCGGAGCCGCGGTGATTGCAGAAGAATACGTAATAACCCGCGCTGGCCCAGACCTGCATCTCATGAACCAGCAAGCTCGCCATAGGTTGTGCGCGGACCGCCGTGAATGTCGAGAATTGCCGGATATTTCTGGTCGGCGCGCCAGTTTGCCGGTTTGATCAGCCAGCCGTCGATCGTCTGCCCGCGGCATTGACAAAGCCTGCGTATTCCACCGTTTGAATCGCCTTACCTTGCAGGCAGGCCTCGCTGATCTGCGTGCGTCCGTCGATTGTTCCCAGCTGCATCGGCGGCATAGACTTCCTGCAGCCGGCCGGGCTCCATCGCGCAGAACACAAAGCCGCTGTCCGTCAGATCAAAGCCGCTGATCGCGCCGTTAAACGCTACGGCTTTTTCCAGCTGGTCCCCGGTCAGCCGCATCAGCTCCGTGCAGTACCCTACCGTCGTCGTGAAATACAGAACGCCGTCTTTCATCAAAAAAAAAACGTTTTGCCTGAGCCATAACGCACATCGCTGTTGACGCATGCCGACGGAATAATCATAGTCCAACACCTTAACGACGCTGCCGTCCGTCAGATCGCGCGGTAGAAATCGCTGCTCGTTCCGTTGCCATAGGCCTGCATATCGCTGGCCATCAGCATCACAACGTCGTCTTCCGCGGCGATTGCGCCGATCCGCAGCTGCCCCTGCGGCACCAGGACGCGCGAGGTCTGCGTGTCGAGATCGTAACAGACCAGCTCGGAGGTTTTCGGCTGCACATCGCGCCAGTTTTTCCCGGTATAGATCACGCGCCGGCCGCTGACGATCACGCGTCCGCAGTCATAGCCTTCCGGCGTAATCCGCAGCTGTTGGCCAGTGCGCTTGTTCCAGGCCAGACAGCCGGCACGGTCGGAATCGATAAACCCGGCTCCGTTGGCGACAAACGGCACTTCGTGCAGGATCACGTAATCCTGCGCGTCGTCCAGTTCTTCCTTCGGCGTCGTCTTTGGATCAAGGGCATGCAGATTCTCCTGGATTTTCAGAACAACCCAATCGCTGTCCGCGACCGGAATCATCTGCAAAGCACGGTATAGGGAACTTCAAAAGCTCTCTGCGCTTCGCCCTGCTTCAGCGACAAGCGGTAATAAACGGTTTTCTGCTCGTGCGGCTGCGGTTTGTCTGACGTCTGACGCTGGGCCGCAAACAAAATCGACGCCTCATCCTCAAAGCAGAACGATGTGATGGAACCGTCGCTGATCAGCGGTTTCAGCTGCATCGTTGACGGATTCAGTTCCATTAACTGCGTATGATAGCCGTTTTCAACCTTGTCCATCTGCGTCTGAAGACACAGGATATGCTTGCCGGAGGCGGCCAGGCTGTGAATGAAGCGATAGTTGAATAAGTCTTGGATTTCTACCTTTTCCATATTGTTTCCCACCTTACTATGAATTGGTTACAGGATACCGCACTTTGTTAAAGACGGCAAGTCCTTTCCTGTCTTTTTGGCACCAGGCGGAAAGCGTCTTTGTGAATTCCGCTTCGTCCAACCGCGCGGAAGCTCCCGCGACTACCCGGGCGGCCATCTGGTTGGCCAGCGCCGCGGCGGTTTCCAGCGGCCAGCCCAGCTTCAGCCCGCCAGCACCGTTCCGGCATGACAGTCGCCGGCACCGATGGTATCGACAGGCGTAACGCTTACGCCTTCGATCACATGAAAAATCCCCTGCAGCGCCGCAAAGATACCGCGCCGCGCTGAGCGCAGGTGATGATAACCGCGTTGTTAAAGCGCTGCCGCAGTGTTTGCGCCGCCGCACGGATTTCATGCATCCCGCTCAGCCAAAACGCTTCCGCTTCGTTAAGATGCAGGATCGGCCGGCAGGCGGCGATCGCCTGCCAACAGGCGTCGTCCAGATGGCTTAAGCGCGCGCCGGGCGCAAAGAAACCTGCGGACCGGGATGCGAGCGAAGCCAATCCAGCATCGCCTTTCGTCGGTTCCTCCAGTTCAATGCCGCAGACATACACATAATCCAAGGAAGCGGGATCGAGGTCCTTCAGCCATTGGGGATCAAAGCGGTATTCCGCGCCGTGCGCAGACAAAAAAGTGCGTTCTCCGCCATCTTCGACCAAACACAGGCAGCAGCCGTTATCCTGGCCGCTTACCCGGACGGACGGCCGCAGTCCTTCCGCGCTTAACAGCTGTTCTGTGATCTGACCGAAAAATCCCGTCGCCCGTGGGCGAACAATGGAAAACCGGCAGCTGAAACAGGCGCAGCATTCTGGCCACATTGTAAGCGCAGCCGCCCAGCGCCATCGTCATCGAACGCGTATTGATATCCTCCTGCGTTGACGGCAGATGCGGCACCCGGACGATCATATCGATCACCGTCGATCCCAAAATCAAGGTTGTCTTCATCTCATCGCTCCTTTTTCCTCTGCGGTTTCTTGGTTTTATCATACCATAGCCGGACTGAAAAACGGACGACAACTTCAAGAAAGGATCGTTCCATGCACCGCTTGCTTGGGAAAACACAGCGCAGGTTTTAGCCCGGCGTCCGCTCAGAATCCAGGGTGATGGGCTGGCCGCCGGCGAGTCGATCTCGCTGAAGTCAACGATCTTGACCACGGCTGAGCGTCAGGTGGACAAGCTGGTTTAAAAGCATCCGCCACCAAGATATAGCGCAGCTTTGTTTCACCCTGCTTTGCCCACCCCTTTGCCAGAATCAGCTGGCCTGAAAGCATTTGGGTTTTGGGACCGGCCGACACACTCACCGGCAGATTCCGCATCAGCCAGCTAACCAGCGCTTCCGGCCATCGCTTTCTGTTTCTCCTATCCTGACCACCACCTCCGGCCGCAGCCCGCGCGAGCTCAAATCTGTTTTTCGTTTCAATCCAAGGCGTTAAGCTTTCTAAAAAGCAAGCGTTTTCCTTCATCGCAATTTCCCCTCATTTCCGGTTTATTGTAGCGGCTGACCTGAACAAAGGGTGTCGGATCTTCGCCGAAGGCTTATCCCGCTTTCCCGCCGTGATGAAAACGGCGGTTAATAGCTTATTCAGGATGCTCAAAGGGACTCCTGCACTCTCGTCAGGAATCTGTAATAAATTGTTGCTGACGTTCATTTTACGAACGGACGAATGTGTTATAGTAAATTCAAGAATAAAGAGCGTCGAGCGCTTATGCTGAAAATAAAAGGAGGGATTTTCCAATGTCAAACAAACGAACTGTACTCTGCAAGTTAGCTGCCATTCTGATTGTGATCGCCTCTGTCTTCTATTTTTCATCCGGAGCGCTGAATCAAACGCCAAATCTGAACGCTCCGAATATGCCGTTGTCGCAAATCCTGATTCCGAATCGTTAAGATTATAAAACACCGTGGAGCACCACGGTGTTTTCTTTATCTGAATTGCGGGTGGCTGTTAAAATCGGCGGACTTCGACAGGCTTTCCGCTCCGTGATCAACAGGGCTAAGAATCAGCCGGCGGTTGGGGTAATCGAAGCGCCAGCTGCGTCCTGCCCACAGATCGGCGCCGCACAGACCGGCAACCTCCGGCCCGGAAACCGGATAGATCTGACGCGGGATCACCGCGACGTCATGCGCTTGTGATTTCCGCCGCGCCCAAAGGTTAGATGCAGTTTCGCGAGCCGCTTGGCCTGGACCTCGGTTTTACCGTCGACGCCCATCATCGTTTCCCAATGACGGGGCAGCTGAATCCGGCAAGGCTTGATAAAAGCAGCCTGCCGCCTGTCGTTTCGGTATTTCCGCTGTCAAAGCCCCAGCGCAGACGCCGGCCGTTGGTTTCCGCCTCAATTACCGGCATATGATCCCAGCCGATCAGCTCATGGACGACGCTTTCTTCCGGAATCGAAGGTCTGAGCGTCAGCTGATTGCGGAACGCATCCCATTGCCAACAGCCCTGCTGAAGGACATCCCAGCCCAATAACCCGTCAATTTCGGCATGCTTCTCCTTGCCCAAGTCAAAGGCAAAGGCTTTGTCGGAAGGACCATCCATGTTTGATCCGTAACGGTCAGCGGGCCGATCCGCACGGTTTCCGCCGCCTGTTTTTCAGCCTGAATCCGTCCCAGTCCGCTTCCTCCGGCTTCGACTCGCTCAGAAGAGAACGCAGTCCCGCCGCTTTGGCAACGGATTGACGCACCGCGCTGCACGCAGCTCCGGTATCGAACAAAACGACCGCTGCGCATCCTTGTATTTGGATCGATATCGGCAGCACGTTGGGCAGTCCCCGCTCGATCCGGGTTAACGCTGTTTCTGCATCCGTCCACTTGAATTCCATAATCCACCCCTGACTTTCCGCTCTTAGTATAACAAACAAACCTGTTCTCAGGAATAAAATCGGAAAATCGAACGCGAATATCAAAGATCTTGAAAAAGATTGACTTGAAGTGAACTCCAAGCGTTACAATAAAGCTGTCAGGAAACAGGCTGTTTCTTGTTTCCAAAACAAAGGAGGCTATCCAATGGAAAAATCTAAAGTTTATTTTACGAAGATCATCACGCCTGAGAAGATGATTGAGATGGAAGAAATTCTCGGCCGCGAGCTGAAGGAAAGGTTGCGGTAAAACTGCACAGCGGCGAAGTCGGCAATCAGAACTTCCTTGCGTCCGGAATTCATGAAGCCCATCATCGATAAGGTCAACGGCACCGTCGTCGAATGCAACACCGCCTACGAAGGCCAGCGCAATACGACGCAGGCGCATTGGCATACGATGGAAAAGCATGGCTGGTCGAAGCTGTTCACCGTCGACATTCTCGATGAAGAAGGGGATCTGAACTTCCGGTGGAAGGCGGCCGCGTCATTCAGAAAAACTACGTCGGCGATCATCTGAAAATTATGATTGATGTTAGTGCTCACTCATTTCAAAGGTCATCCGATGGGCGGCTACGGCGGAGCGCTGAAAAACATCTCCATCGGTCTGGCGTCGAGCTTCGGCAAAGCGTACATCCATGGAGCGGGCGTGCCGGAAAACATCTGACCGCGGATCATGATCAATTCTGGAATCGATGGCGGACGCCGCGAAATCCATTCTCGATTATGAAAGGAAAACATCGCGTTTATCAACGTCATGTGCAACATGTCGGTCGACTGCGACTGTGCGCGAAGGCGGAAGATCCGAAGGTCAGAGATATCGGAATTCTGTCCTCCCTGGATCCGGTGGCGCTGGATCAGGGCGTGCATCGATCTCGTTTATCAGTGCGAGGATCCGGGCAAGAAGGATTTGATCGAACGAATCGAATCGCGGCACGGCATTCATACGATCGAAGCCGCGGCGGAGCTGGGCATCGGTTCGCGCGAATATGAACTGATCGACGTCGATCAGCTTCAGAAATAAGCGTTATTTTATCAAATGATAATAAGGAAGTCTGCGAGGACTTCCCTTTATTTTCTCCATTTATTCTTCATCGGTTTCAGCCATGACTTGATTCCAGCGCAGAACGGAATTGACTGAGGGTTTCCAGCCAGTAAAGAAACTGCGTGTTGGGCAGCCGGGCTTCCCTGCTTCCGCATGGCTTGCACGAGCGGAGCGCCGTCGGCGGCATTGTGCCACAAATCCACAAAGATCGTATCCACCTCCTGCCAGGACAGCCGATCCACGGCCGCGAAGGCGTCGTCGTGAAGGAGCGTGAGCTTTTCGAGGGTGCGTCCACTGCGGCAGAATCGCCTGGGTAAACCAGTCGATCACCCGCGGCTTCTTTTTTCCACGACGATCACCTGGCTGACGTCCGCTTTGCGGCAAAGATGATAGGCGCAATAGCCCAATCCCAGTCCGCAGACCAGCACTTTTCCATGCGCTTGCTTAAGCAGGCCGCATCGTATTGATTTCGCTGGGAATCACGCTCATCCATTCCACCCGTTCTCATAGATACGAGGATAGCGGTATTCCGTATCAAAGTAGCCCAGCTGAGGACATTCAGCTCCCGTTTCATCGACGCGGTAATCGTCGTAAATCAAAATCTCAAAGGGCTTAAAGCTTTCCCAGCGCACTGTCCAGTCTGCCTTGGTTTTGATCGGGAAAACGAATATTGCGCAGATAGGCGTCGGTTTCATAATCCTGCGCTGAAAGACGGCGAAAACCCGGCTTGACATATTGATCCGCCAGTTTGCGGTGCTCAGGATTTTCATCGATGTCCAGACCGGCCAGAATGCAGAACAGATTATAAATGGCTTCAACTTGAGTAAGGCCGCACTATGGCACAGCGATTCCACCATTGCCGGTTCGATCGCACAGGCGTTTTCCTGCAGGTAATCCACGACTAACCGGGTCATCGCAGAATTAAGCCGCATCCGACGTTTCATTTTTCCTCAGTCATTCCTATTTTCCTCCTGCGTCGGCCTTTCCGGCTTGGGATATTACGGATCCATTTCAGTCCCCTGTCAGTCTTCTTTTACCAACCCAAGGATATAAACTTACAGGACAATCCGGAAGTTGTTGGCTTTGTTCAGCCAAGACGCTTTGCGTTTTTTAATCTTCTTATTACAAGATTGATTGATCAAGGGGTCGCAGGGAATTGTTTTCCACCCTCGTGGTCAGCGCGCGGGCTGCCGGCTGTACGCCAGGGTCCGCCAAGTCATAAATCGATTTCTGATCCGTTTGGACTCATCCGCGCAAATATGATTTCAACGTGCGTGGAAAGGGAAGCCTGCGCCGGAGAGTTCGAGTGATTTCAGCTCGCCGGGCTCACGCCGAAATCCTTCCCCGCTTTAACGGATTTCATTCCAACATATAAAAAAAACCTGTCAGCGACAGGATTTTTAGTAAGTGGTGGTTCCAGCCGGGATTGAACCGGCGACACATGGATTTTCAGTCCATTGCTCTACCAACTGAGCTACAGAACCATTGGTTGCGGGGGAAGGATTTGAACCAACGACCTCCGGGTTATGAGCCCGACGAGCTACCAGACTGCTCTACCCCGCGATAACTAAGTATAAAATTTTCAATGGCGGAGGAACTGGGATTCGAACCCAGGCGCCGGTTTCCCTGACCTACCGGTTTCCAAGACCGGACCCTTCAACCACTTGGGTATTCCTCCAGAATGACTTGGTGGACCCTGTAGGACTCGAACCTACGACCAGCCGGTTATGAGCCGGCGCTCTGACCAACTGAGCTAAGGGTCCGCAGATCCCAAACAATCAAATGGTAGCGAGGGTGGGACTCGAACCCACGACCTTCCGGGTATGAACCGAACGCTCTAGCCAACTAAGCTACCTCGCCATTAGTTTAAATCATGGTCGGGATGACAGGATTCGAACCTGCGACCCCTTTGATCCCAAATCAAGTGCACTACCAAGCTGTTCTACATCCCGAAATATAAGTTCCGTCACACGAAATTCATCAATCCCATTAGAGGAATTTACTGTTCCCTGCTTTTCGCTTATGCTATCTTTTTCTTATACACAGAAAGGATAAATAGGCATAAAAAAGGATAGCCTCCCAATCCGACCAAAGATTAAGGCTATCCCAAGTCCTATAGACAATCTTATGGTACTCTGTCTCTTCCTAAAATGCAATCCCTTATCACAAGAATTTTATGATCAACTCATCGCATTCCTTAAACGTCATCGCTCGCTTCTTCATGACGTTTTTGGTTCTCAATCCGATTTCATTTTCTATGGCACTTATCAACGCCATTTTATTTCAGAAGACTCGGATGCCAAACAGATCCTTCGGGTTCAGCGCATTCTGCTCAAAAAGGAAAAGAAAACCGTTGCTTTATTGCCTCACCAGTTAATTCCTTATTGTATCCCTACCCTTTCTCTTGTCGTCGATCTCGTCTCTTCCGATCCCGACGAACTTTCATCCTGTTGTGACCGCTATGGCGTCAGTCTTGCTTTAGCTCGCCATCTTCGTAAAAATTTCCAAACCTACTGGAAGTCTCTGATTCAGGATTGGTTTCAGTATACGCTCCGCGATTTGGTTTTGAAGGCGATCGCCATCAAGAGAAAACAGTTTATGCAGTGCCGGGGCACTGTTCTCCCTCTCTTCCTGCCTTCCTGGTTCCCTCCACCAACATCGGATTTTCCTGTCTTCTCTGATTTTCTTCTATCATAAGGGTGAAAACAGAAGAAAAGAGGTGCTTTTTATGTTTCAGTCAGGTCAATTTCATGTTTTTGACCAAGACAGCCACCAGTGTTGGACCGGCGCCGTGCTTGACTTTTTTGATTATGGTTCCTACCAGCACATCCTCATCTCCGCCCGAGGGAGTCGTTTATCCGTTTTTTGTGGTGAATGTTCCTCTTACCGTTGGATCTTTCTGCCAGAATTGGAAGTCGGCTGTTCCCAAGCGGGTTTCCATGATTTTTTCTGGAATGTGGAACGTCTTTCTGCCTTGATTGGCCGTGTAGACAGTCTTAGTGTTATTTTTGGCCTTCATTTTGTTTATGGAGGTTCTTATGACTAAACATGCACATTTGACTCTTGAAGAAAGAATTGCGATCGGGGTTGGCTTAACTCAGGCTCAATCCCGGGCTGCGATCGCTCGTTCGGTTGGAAAAGACCGGTCGACCATCGCTAAAGAGATCAAAAAATATCGCAGACAGGTTCTTCCTAAAGTCCATTGCACGCAGGGGATCCGTCCAGTCTTCGATTGTTCTCACATGGAAGAATGCGGATGTCGAAATGTATGCCAGATGCCTTGTAAAAGGTATGAAATGCAGCCTTGTCTACGCCGGGATAAAAAGTCGGGGTATGCAATGGCTGTGAGCGGAGTAAAAGCTGTAAACGAGTTCAATATCTTTATGATCCCGCTCAAGCCCATGATGCTTACAAAGCGGAGCTGAGTGATTCCCGACAAGGCGTTAATCTTACTCTTTCTCAGGCCAAAGCGATGGGGGAAGTCATCAAACCGCTGATTGATCAAGGTCAATCTCTACGCCATCATCCGAGCCCATCCGGAGTTGGGGATTAGTGAAAAAACGTTGTACAACTATATTACCGACGGAGTCTTTAGTGTGAATGGCCTCATTGACTTGGATCTGCGGATGAAGACATCAAGAAAAAATATTAAAAACAGATTTATGCCCGCCCACGATAAAAACCGAGCTTATCTTAAAGGGAGAACTTATTCCTGTTTTGAGAAATACAGGGATGAACATCCTGGAGCTTCAATTGTAGAAATGGGACACCGTTTATAACGATGGCAGCCAGGGGCCTTTCATTCAGACTTTTCAATTTGTAGAATATGACCTGATGGTTGCCTTTCTCCATCATGAGAAAACAGCGGAAGCGATGGTTTCTGGAGTTCGTCAGTTGAAAGAGCGTTTAGGCGACTCTTTTCTTGATCTGGCTTCTATCATCCTCACGGATCGGGGTACCGAGTTTACCAACGCAGATGCCATGGAAGAACTGGGCTGCCATCTCTTCTATTGTGATCCGATGTGTTCTTGTCAGAAACCCCATGTGGAAAACAATCATAACCTATTACGTTGGATTCTGCCGAATAAAACAGATCTCACGGCGTTGGGATTACGGTCTCAGGAAGATTTGGATCTGATCTTCTCTCACATTAACTCCTATCCCAGAAAGTCGCTGAAAGGAAAATCAGCTGTCGATCTTTTGTGTTTTATCAAGGAGAATCGCTCCTGCAGTGCCTTCATTTGAAGAGAATTCCATTGAAGCAAATTCTTTTAAAACCGACACTGATTCGGAAATAAACGGACTCAAAAACAAAAATGGACAGCGGAATTTAATCTTTCCTTGGAGAAAAATTAACATTTCACTGTCCTTTTCGCTTTGATCCTGGCTTGTGGATTTTTCTCTTACTTCTTCATTCCTAAAGCTGTTTGGCCTTCTTTTATGGAGTCATTGTCCTCTTTAGGGACTTTATATTCCCTATTGCAGGACTTATTTCCTCACTTTTGTTTTCGACCTTCTGCCGTGTTCATCGAATAGCCCAGCGCCTTAAACGCCATCATGAACGAATCCCGCTCAGAATCATAGACGAACACATGACCTTTGTACTTTTTCGTTGCGCAAAGACGTCGAACCCCTGCGATTCGACATCCGCCGGATCGACGTTGTTCTTATTG